>ERZ779681.209-NODE-209-length-23103-cov-7.52825_pt1 | contig 23103 bp, 15 predicted proteins | sample MGYA00511905_ERZ779681 | MGnify/ENA primary metagenome ERZ779681 (study PRJEB29588, sample SAMEA2144578) | human gut metagenome | biome: human gut; feature: human-associated habitat; material: faeces | place: Denmark | collected 2008/2010 ... | reverse complement strand
TCATATATGTTTTTTACTTTCCAATTTTCATTAAATCCTGCTGTTCTTTTTGTTCTACTATTTTCTTTAGCTGGTGCCAATGAATTTTCATAATTTCCATAATATCTACTATCTTTTAAACTTGCTAATTCATTTATACTTTTTAAACTACCTTCTATCCAGTGACATGTTGTATCCCATGATTTTCCTGTTATTAATCCTGTTTGTACATATTCATTACTTATCATACTTTCAGCACTTGCTTTTGCATTTGTATAAGTTATATTTGTCCAAACTGTTGCATCTTTTTTGCTTACTGGCACACCTTTTACATTTAAAGTACTCCATGATGTGCCGTCTATAGTGGTTTGATTTTCAGGTACTCCTGCTTCATATCTTCCTATATAAAAGCCTCCATATTTTACAACATCTGCTATTTCATCTGTTATACCATTTGGTAAAGTATCATCATCTGTTGGTGTAGCCCCTTGAAAACTTGTATCTTTTCTATATGTACTCTCAGTTGCTGGTACCCATACAAATTCATTACCTTTTTCATCTTGTATTACAAGCCCTGTATCTTTTGTTCCTTCTTTATACGTAAATCCTTTTGGAATTGGTACTCCATCTTCTACACTAGCTATTGTATTTTTCCATTCCTTTTTTACATTTGATGTATTTCCTATTACCTCATTAAACCATTTTTTTTCGTCTGAATTTACTTTACTATTATTTAATATTAAATTACCTTCAACTACTGATACTTTATCTTTATATTTCTTTGTACTTGGTAATTCTGTTACCATACTATCTCCTGATAAATTAACACTTGATTTATCAAAACTTGTTGGATTATCTGTATATTTTTTTGATAGATACATAGATAATTCATCCTGTATATTTGACATATCTTCCTTAAATGTAGCTTCTTTTGCACTTGATACTGGGTTATTTTTACTTATTGTTAAAATAACTGCTGCTGCAAGTATTATTATCACTATTATAGTTACAATTAACACTATTAGCGATATACCTTTTTTTTGAGTTAGTTTTGTAAAATTATTTTTTTGCTTTTCTTTTTCTACTTTTTTCATATATCTTTTTCCTCTCTTTCTTTGGTTTTTATACATAGAACTAATACGTATTTTTATTATATTGTATATTTAAACTTTTTTCAATGATTATTTATAATTTTTTGTATGTTATATTGCTTATAGAAATTGATTTTGTATTTTTGGTTAAGTATACGCTGAATAGTAACCATTTCTTTAATAACATATATACAAAATTAAGCCAAAAATGTTGTAATGACTGATAAAATATGATATACTTTCACATGTTATATGTTAATAATAAAAGTATTGCATATATAATAAATTAGGAGGAGATTAATTTTATGCTATGTTCAGTATGTAAAAAAAATATGGCAGTAGTTTTTATAAATAGTTTAGATAAAGAAGGTAAATCTACAGGTAAAGTTAAAGGATTATGTCTTGAATGTGCAAAAAAGCAAGGAATTGACCCTTTATCTAATATTGTAAAAGAAATTTCAAACATGTCAGAAGAAGAAATGGAAGAAATGTCAAATCAATTTAGTGACATGTTTAATAATATGGGTGGAATGGATGGTTTTCCAATTAATGAAGCTTTAAATGATCAAAGTGAAGATGATGATGGAGATAATGAAAAAAAAGGAAACTTTTTTAACCTTTCTAATATGTTTAATATTTCACCTTTTAGTAATAAAAAAGAGGATAACTCAAATAATTTAAATAGTGAAAAAAATAATAATAAAGACAAAGAAAAGAAAAGAAAGAAAAATAAAAAGACTAAATATTTAGATACATTTGGTGAAAATTTAACAGATAAAGCAAGAAATGGTAAATTAGACAAGGTTATAGGCAGAGAAAAAGAACTTCAAAGAATGATACAAATTCTAAATAGAAGAAGTAAAAATAACCCTGCTTTAATTGGTGAACCTGGTGTTGGTAAAACTGCTATTGTAAATGCACTTGCTATTGCAATTGCAAAAGGTGAAGTTCCAGGTAAACTAATAAATAAAGAAGTATACCTTGTAGATATGACTTCTCTTGTAGCTGGCACACAATTTAGAGGTCAATTTGAATCAAGAATTAAGGGTATGATTGATGAATGTAAATCACTTGGTAACATCATACTTGCTATTGATGAGGTACACAATATTGTTGGTGGACTTGAACATGACAACTCAATGAATGCGGCAAACATGTTAAAACCTGCTCTTGCTAATGGTACTGTTCAACTTATTGGTGCAACAACTTTAAAAGAATATAGACAATACATTGAAAAAGATAGTGCTTTAGAAAGACGTTTTCAACCAATTCTTGTTGATGAACCAACTCCTGAAGAATGTTTTAATATTTTAAAAGGTACTAAAGAATATTATGAAAGTTTTCATAAAGTAGTAATTCCAGATGATGTGCTAAAGAGTGTTGTTGAACTATCAGATAAGTACATACATGATAGATTTCTACCAGATAAAGCTATTGACTTACTTGATGAAGCTTGTGCAAGAGTAAATCTTGATGATATAACTTTAGCAAAAATAGAAAAAATTGAAAATGAAATTTCTAATATTGAAGAAGAGGAACAAGAACTAGAAGATATTTTAGATAGTACAAAGGAAAATGATAAAAATGACGAAATGGATATGTCCTCTTTTGAAAAAGCAGCTAAATTAAAAGCAAATAAATGCAAACTTCAAAGTGAACTCGAAAAATTACAAAAAAAACTAAAGCCAAGAATTGTAAGTTTTGATAATCTAGCTGATGTAATTGAGCTTTGGACAAAAATACCTGTTTCAAGAATTAAGACTGCAGAAACAGAAAAACTTTTAAATTTAAAATCAAATTTGAGTAAAAAAATAATTGGCCAAGACGCTGCAATTGAAGCATTATCAAATGCTATTTTAAGAAAAAGGGCAAATATTCGTACAACTGAACGTCCCCCATCTTTTATATTTGTTGGACCTACAGGTGTTGGTAAAACTGCCTTGGTTAAAGCTTTGGCTTATGAATTATTTGATAATGAAGAAGCTGTTATAAAGCTTGACATGTCTGAATATATGGAAGAACACAGTGTTTCAAAACTTATCGGTTCTCCACCTGGATATGTTGGTTATGATGAAGCAGGTAGACTTACAGAAAAAGTAAGAAGAAATCCATATAGTATTGTTTTATTTGATGAAGTTGAAAAAGCTCATCATAGTGTATATAATCTTCTACTTCAAATACTTGATGACGGAAAACTTACAGATTCACAAGGTAGAAGTGTTTCCTTTAAACATACTATTATTATTTTAACATCAAATCTTGGTACTAATTTTAAAAACGAAGGGTTTGGATTTGCAAATTTAAATATTGCAGATGATATGTTAAAAAATAATGCAAATTCTGCATTAAAAGAATTTTTCTCACCTGAATTTTTAAATAGAATTGATGATACAATTGTATTTAACAAATTATCTTTTGATAATATACTAATAATTTCTAATATTCTATTAAAAGAATTACAAGAAGAAACTAAAAAAAGAAAAATTTTATTTGATTACACAGAAAATGTAACTAAATTTATTGCTAAACAAGGATATAACGATAAATTTGGAGCAAGACCTTTAAAAAGAGCAATTCAAAAATATATTGAAGATGAAATTGCAATTAAGCTTATAAAAGGTGAAATTAAGGAAAATAAAAAATATACTATAGATATTAAGGATAATAAAGTTGTTATATCATAGTAATAAGAGAAATGACACCAAATTAATTGGTGTCATTTTGATTATTTGGGTTCAACCATGTAAATCATTTCTGAATTTGTCTGTATCTCAAAAATTCTGTACTTGCAACCCTTTTGAACTTCAAGTTCTTTTTTTTCTTTTATTTTGCCCTCAAAGCCCTTTATCTCTTTGAACTTATCATCTGTGTATTTGTAAAATTTCTTGCCAAAATGATAAATCGGCTCATTAAGCTCAATAATTGATGCGCTGTCTGTAGAAAAACTATTTCCATAAGGATAAAGTCTTCTTACTTTCTTATAGTAAATTTCAATTACCGCACCTATAAAAGAAATAGATTTTACAATCCGTTTCGTGCTGGTATCAGCAAGTACAAGTTCATTTGGTACTGTGATAAAATCATCTGACGGACGAACTAACTGAAAAAATAACATAATTTTAACTCCCCTTCTTAATTTATAATTATGGTTTCTATTAACTAACGATAATATTATACCATTTTTTTGAACACCTGTCAATATTAACTTTCAATATCCTCAATAATTAAATTTAGTTCCTCTTTACTATTAGCCTTTATTCCTTGATTTAATTCCTCTAACATTTCTGGATTTAATGTTTCCGAATCAACTTTTATTTTTTTATATACCATTGTTGCACTTTCATCTACTATATTAGATATTACAATTTCATCATCTTCTAATTTTACTAAAAAATGATTTGGGCAATTTTGTTCTATCTTTCTAGAATATACAATCTTCTCATTACTTTCTTCTTCTATTTCATATATATTTCCACTATCCTTTTGTTTATTATTTTCTTCATCTTTTACCTTCTCTATTGTTGTTCCATATATAGTATTTTTATTTTCTATAACATGACCACACTTTATATACTCATCTTTATATATAACTTCAATATCATATGTCTTAGTGCTTACTGGTGTTGTATCGTCAGTTTTTATTTCCTCTTCCTCTGCTGTAGTTTCTGTATAATCAGTTAGATTTTCATCATTTTTCGTATACTTAAAACCTACATATATTCCAAAACTTAAACAAAATACAAATACAATAAACACTAAAAATCTATACAAAATATTTTTTTTCATATCATCACCTTTTTATTATAATCTGTAAAAAATAGAAATTTATACCAATTTTAAATTTTAATTTTATATGCCCCATTTTTTTCAGTTATTTTTATTTGTATATTATGATTTTTGAATGTTTTTAGTGTATCTTCTGACGGATGATTGTATATTTTTTTCTTAGATGATATTAATCCTACTTTTATATTTAGATTTTCAATAAATTTATCACTACTTGAAGTTTTTGAGCCATGATGTCCAACCTGATATACATCAATTTTACTTGGTAATAATTTAATATCTTTTAAAATGTTTTCCTCTGTTTTTTTAGTAGCATCTCCCATAAACATTAGATTTTTGTTTCCAGCTATAACAGTTGCAACAATGCTATTTGCATTTGCTACATCTTCATCTTTAATTTTTATATTTATATCTGGACTTAATATTTTAATTTTTATTTTTCCTAAAATTATTTTATCATTTCTTGTAACTTCAACTTTTGCAACATTATTTTTATTCAATAATTTTATAAATTCATAATACTCTTTTTGTTCTTCCTTTGGAACCGAATATATTACCTTTGAAACATCAATGCTGCTTAATAACTCTTCACTTAAACCATTTATATGATCTGTATGAAAATGTGTAAGAAGTACTGCATCTATTTTTGTAATATTTTTCTTTTTTAAATAATTTAAAAGAATACTTGAAGCTAAATTTTCCTTGGTAGATCCCATGTCAACTACAATATTTGTACCTTTATACCTAATAAATGCCATATTTCCCTGTTCGACATTAAAATATATAGCATAATTTGAATAATAATTAGTATATACATAAAATATTTGAATATATAAAATTACTAAAATATAACCAAAACTTAAAATGTTAGATATAATTTTTCTAAATTTTATCTTAAAAACTAGACTTAAATATTTGCTATAATTAATGCTTAAAACTAGAAAATAGTATAAAATTATGGTTATGATATCTGGGGATGCAAGTTTTATATTAAATTCTGAAAAGCAAGCAAAGAAACTAGAAATATAAATAATGACTCTAAGAATAATGAATGTTGTATTTGCCAAAATTTCAAATACATATGGAATAAATGACAAAAAAATAGTTAAAAAGCCCATTATTCCAAATATATTGTCTATATATGAAATTATTATATTTGAAATAAAACTTGAAATATAAAATGAATTGAAAAAATATATTTGAATTGGAAAAAGTAAAAACTGCACTGCTAAAGTAATAGAAAATGGATATGTAAAAAAGCAAAAAATGTTATATACTAATTTTTTTAATTTATGTGGTTTGGTATATTGTATTCTTAGTAATTTTTTTACTCTATTATCAATAAAACTTAAGATTTGAGTTTGAAACATAACTATTGAAATTACTGATATGTATGACATTAAAAGTCCAATGTTAAATATACAAAAAGGGTTATATATTAGTATAAAATAAAAAGAAAGAAAAATTTTAAAATATGTATTAATGTTCTTTTCATGTTTTTTTGAAATATTAGTTATTACCAAAAAAAGACTTGCTCTTACAATCGAAAGTTCAAATGAACAAAATACACAAAACACAAAGGTTACAATAATACAAAAAATCACTGAAGTTTGTTTATTTAGTTTTTTTACAATATATGATACAACAAACATGAGTATCGCTATATTAGAACCAGATACTGCCAAAAGGTGACTAAGTCCACTTTTTTCAAAATTTTCTTTAATATCCTCATCTAAGAATTTATCATCTGAGTATAACATACTTTTAAATAAGTTATATTCTCTTTTAGGCATTACCCTTTCTAAATTATTTGATATTTTATCTTTAAAATTTAATATTATTTTTACAAATATATTTGCTGTTTTAACATCGCACAATTTTACATCATAGGTAGTTATTGTTCCTATAATATTTTTTGAGTTTAAATATTTTTTATAATCAAATTCATAAGGATTTCCTAGTTTTTCTGGAATACTTATTTTTCCTCTTAAGCTTAATTTATCTCCATATTTATACTCTACATACTTGCTTAAATTTTGATTTATATCTGATTTTGAATATTTATTTTTGTAAATATTTAGTAAAAATTTATCACCGATTATATCCTACTAAATATGATATCTTATCTTCACTTACACTATTTATTTCTTTTACAACCACTTCAATTCTACTAGTATTTTCTGTAATTTTATATTTATAATTAAATTTATATACTTTAAAAATTACACTAAATAAAATAAGTAATATGCTAAAAATTACTGTTATTATTTTATGATTTTTTATATATTTTATTATCTTTGCCATATGTATAATTATATCATTTTTTTAGCGATAAAAAAATAACTAGACAGTCTAATTTACTGTCTAGTTTTGTAAATAGGATTATTTTATATCTTTTATGGCTTTAATGCTGTAATAGGTAAAACGTAAATTCCATCTTTTCTTTTTACAACAGCATTATATAACCCACAAATAATACACATAAATTTAGGTTTTACTTCAGCTAAGTTATAAAATTTCTTCAAATTATCTGCTGCTTCCTCTTCCATATTTGAGCCTAGTTTTATTTCTATAGCACCGTATTCACCATCAGATAATTCAATTATTGAATCTACTTCCAATCCAGAAACATTATCTCTATAATGATATAATTTTGCTCCTATATTTTGAGCATATATCCTCAAATCCCTCTCACATAACGCTTCAAAATATAACCCAAACGTATTTAAATCGTTCATTAGTTTTTCAGGTGTTATATTAAGTGCTGCACATCCTAAAGATGGATCAGTAAAATGCCTTTTAGGATTTTTTCCAACATTTGATCTTGAACGAATTTTATACATAAATGAGTCTTGATTTTCAATCAAGTGTAATCTATTTAAGACATTTAAATAATCAGATACAGTGTTTCTACTAATCATTAATTCATTTTCATCCGAAGACTCACATATATCTTTAACAAGAACACTGTTACTTGAAATAGAACTTTCATTTCTTGCAAGAGATCTAAGTAACATTTCCATTTTATTTTTATCTCTTTTTATATTATCAATTTCAATAATATCCTTATCTAATACTGCATCAATATAACTTCTTGTTACTTTCATAGCAGATTTTGCATCCAGATCGATAACCTCAGGCCATCCTCCTCTAACAATCAGATCAGCTAATTTATTAAATTCTGTTTTTTCAACTAATTTATTCGTAAATTTCCCCTTAAATAACTCTGAAAGTGAAACATCACCACTAGATTCCCCAGATTCATATAATGACATAGTATACATTTTTATTTTGCATATTCTTCCAGCACCTGAATGGTGTATTTTATCTGTTACAGGAGTAGCTGAACCTGTCAAAATATATTTTCCTTTATTTTTATCTTGATCACACTTAAATCTAACTGCATCCCAAATTGAAGGGACTTCCTGCCACTCATCAATTGTTTCAGGAAATTCCTTATTTAATACTAAGTTTACGTCCATTTCAGCTAAGTGTTTTTCTCTAAAATTATCCTCTGTATTATTTAAAAAGGCTACGCTATTTGAATGATTAAGCGCTGTCCACGTTTTTCCACACCATTTAGGTCCTTCAATACTTAATGCACCAAAAATTTTCAAATTTTCTTCTATTTCTTTATCAACTAATCTCTTTTTGTAGCCTGCTTTTGTTAATGGCATTTTATCACCTCTATATATAGATTAACATATTTTTTAGATTTTTTCAACACATTGTGCACTTTTTTATCATTTTGTTGTGCAATTTTTAACTATTTCATTGTGCAACTTTTAATTGCTTTGCTGTGCAACTTTTAAATTAATCCAACAATAGTAGCAAATGTTGCGTAATCATCATCATTTCTCATTGTAGCTTTCCTAAAGGAATAAAAATCTTCTTCATTGCAACATGTACATATATTTGCCACTTTTATATTTTCCTCTTTTATTCCAAGCTTTTCTAAATCATTTTTAATTACATATATAAGATCAAAATGGTATTTTCCATCTTTATCTTTTGTTATATATTCATCTTCATTATGAAATACCTCTACAAATTTATCTTTGAATTCATCTTCTAAGCTTGTAAAGCAACATTTTCTAATTGAAGGTCCAATACATACAATCATATCTTCAAATTTAGAATTAAATTTATCATGCATAATCACTGCAGCCTTTTTGGATATTCTTTTTAATGTTCCCTTCCATCCACTATGAACATTTGCAAATATATTATTTACAGGGTCATATATAATTATTGGATTACAGTCAGCAGTAGTTACTAGAGTATTTATATTACTCTTATTTGTTATATATCCATCATAACACTCCTCTGATAAATTATTAAAATTATACTCTTTTTTATTATCATTATCTAAAATTAAAATATTATCAGTGTGATTTTGCTTTGCTTTATACACATCATCTCTTTTTATTTTCATATTTTCGCACATTATATCTAAATTTTTATATACGTTTTTTATATTATCTTTACCAACAGTTCTAATATTTAAACTACTATATACTCCATTACTTACTCCACCATGTCTTAATGTTATCATATGAGTTATTTTATCACTATATTTTTCTAATATTCTAAATTTTAGGCATTCAAAATCTCCATTTTTTATATGAATCAAATCTTTATTATTATAATCACTCATATTTTATCTCTATTTCCTTTCCTAATTTAAATGAATATATATATGTTTTTTCAACACTAATTCCTGTTAATTTTTCAAGAGCTCTCTTATATATATCAAGTTGTATATTATATTTTTGTATAAACATTTCCTCTTCTTCCAAATTGTCTGTTTTAAAATCAACAAGTGTAATATTTCCATTTTGATTTATATAATATAAATCTATAATACCTTGTATTTGACTATTTGAGATTTTACTATCTACAAGTATAAACTCCTTTTCTTTATTTATTTTTTTACATTCTTTTAATTCTTTACCAATTTTAGAATTTAAAAATTTATATATTTTTCTAATCATATCAGAAGTTATACTTTCTTTTTTTACTACATTATCAGAAATTAAATTTTCAATATATTTTTGTAAATCCTCTTTAGTACTAATTTTATTATAATCAATATACATAAGCATTTTATGCATTGTTGTACCATAATTTGCTCCACTTTGTATTTTATTTTCATTTATACATTCTGGAATTTCAAATGAGTATTCCTCAACATCTATATTATTTTCTTTTCTTTTTAACTCACTTACACTAACTCTTGATTGTAAATTAACATCATCTAAATATTTATATTTAAAATCAAGATTATTTTCTATAATAGATGATAGTTCCTTTATTTTTACATTATCAACATCTTTTCCATTTAAAAAGTTTTCTATATTCATTTTTAAGCTTAAATTTTTAGTATCTCTTTCATTTTTATCTTTTAATTTTATACTTTCTATTACTTTGCTTTTATTTAGTATATTTACATCAAAATACTCATTTTTTTCACTATCATTAAGAGTTGAAATAGCAAGTAAAATATTTGAAAAATAATCACTATTTTTTTCTACAATTTTGTAATTTACCTTACCATTTTCTATACTTATTTTTTGATTTTGAATAAACTTTTCGTAATCATTTAATGTACCAAATATTATAAGTTTTTCTTTAGCACGAGTAAGTGCAACGTAAAGCATTCTTAATTCTTCAGATTTGCTATCCTTTACTATTTTATTTTTTATAGCTTGTTTTATAACAGATGGATATGTTATATTTAAATCCTCTTTTACAACATTTACACCTATTCCAAGACTACTTTCCATAACTATAGTATCTGACGTATCCCTTATATTATATTTTCTTGTTGTATCACATAACATAACAACAGGAAACTCAAGGCCCTTTGATTTGTGTATTGTCATTATTCTTACTACATCTTCATTTTCAGAAATTATTTTTGCTGTAGCACTACCACTATCTACTTTATCTTTTAAGCTTTCTACATATTTTAAATATGTAGATAAACTACCATCAAAATTATTTTCATAATTTATAGCTATGTCTACTAAATAGTTAAGATTGGCTTTTTTCATTTTAGCTGTATCTTTTTCAAGTAAGTATTCATTATATATATTTGTTTCTTTATACAATTTTAAAATGATTTTTGATACGGAATATATTTTTTTTATATTTATATATTCTTCTAAGAATGTTATAAAATATTCAATTTTTTGCAATAGTATTTTATTGTCAACTTCTATGTTTGTATTTTTTAACTTATCTTTTAATATATCTCTTGAGATATAAAGAGAATTATACATACATGTATTATTAGCAAGTGATTTAATTACAAGCATTTCATCTAAAGTAAAATTACCAATTATACTATACATTACACTTACCATATACACATCTTGGATAGGATTATCAATTACCTTAAGTAATGATAAAACAAGTTTTATCTCATCGCTTTCAAATATACTAGAGCTAACATCACAAAACACAGGTATTCCATTTTCTTTTAATACATTTTCTAGTATCATTCCCTTATCTTTTATGCTTCTTAAAAGAATAACTATATCTTTATATCTTGCTTTATGAAACTTCTTTTCTTTTACATCATAAACATTAAACTTTCCTACAATATTTTTTATTTCTTCTAAAACCATTCTAGCTTCTATTTCAAAATTTTTAAGTTCAGATAAATACGCATCACCATCATTATTTTCTTTGTTACTTTCTTCTTCATCTTTTAAATCTATTACATTAATTTTTGCTCTATAGTCTAAAGATTTGTCTTCCTCATATAAAGTTGCTCCAAACTCTAATTTTTCACTTTCAGAATAATTACAATTTCCTACCTTATCACTCATTATCTTTTCAAATATTTTATTTATGCTATCTATTACTTGTTTTCTACTTCTAAAGTTTTTATTTAGTAAAATTTTTACACTGCCTTTACTATCAGCATTATTTACTTCATAATTTTTGTATTTTTCATTGAAAATCTCTGGCATTGCTTGTCTAAATTTATATATACTTTGTTTTACATCACCTACCATAAATCTATTATTACTATTTGAAATAGCCTGTAAAATAGTTTCTTGAACCATACTTGTGTCTTGGTATTCGTCAGTATATATCTCTTCAAATTCACTTCTTTTTTGTTTTGCTATTTCTGTAAGTTCATAATTACCATTTTCATCTTTTTTTACAAGTAATTTTAGAGCTAAATGCTCAATGTCATTAAAGTCTATTAAAGCAGCATCTTGTTTTAATTTACTATATTTTTTATCAAATTCAAATATTATATCATACATGTAACTAACATATTCATAAGCTATTTTATTATCATTTAAAATATTACTACTAGTTTCATATACTTGCTTTTTCAAATCTTCTATTTCTTTTTTTAATATTTTATTTCTAAAATATAATACATCCTCTTTTAAATCAATATCTTCTCCTTTATACGCACTCATTCTAGAAAAGGAAAAATTATTAAGCATAGTGTATAACTTGTCCCAAGAGTCTGCATTATCTAATATAGATTTTATATATGTAACTTCTGAATCTAATATTTCATATATCTTTACAAAATCCTCTTTAGCTTCAATTAATTTTAATTTATTATTTCCTTCTAAAAGAAGTAAATTTAAAGATGAGATAACATCATCATAAATTTCTTTTCCAAAGTCAGTTTTTACTAAGTCTATATTATCTAAATTTTGATTGTATTTTTCAATATTACTTTTTAACGTATCAAAAGGATAGGAAAAGCTATTAATGTATGAATATATTTTTAAAATATATTCTGTTAGTTTATCATCCTTTGACGAAAATAATTCAAGAAATTTATATAATTTTTCTTTCTCAAAATTATCTTTATTTGCTTTAATGTATAACTTTTCTAATACATTATTTATAGCCTTAATTTTTAAAACATTAGAATATGATTCATCCACTATTTTTATATTTGGATCAATCTCTAATACATCAAAATTTGCACGTATTAATTTTAAACAAAATGAATGTATTGTTTCTATATTTGCTATATTTATATTTTGTATTTGTCTTTTTAAAAAGGCATTAGACTTATCTTTGTCTAATGCCTCATATATTCTTTTTAAAAGTCTTTCTTTTAACTCACTTGCAGAAGCATTTGTAAATGTTACAATTAGTAGTTTATTAATATCCACATTATCATCTATGACACGATTAATAACTCTTTCAACTAGTACTGCTGTTTTTCCACTCCCAGCAGATGCTGATACTAATATATTACTATTTCTTTTATCAATTGCTTCTTTTTGTTTTTCTGTCCACATAAACTTCTCCTATTATATTTTAATTATTAATGTATAATGCTACCCTAAAACTATATGAAAAGCCAAGATTATTACTTATTTTGTTACGTGAAGAAACTGATGCATCATTCTTTAATGTGTATGCTGAGTTCCCTCTTGTGACTACTCCATTATTATCAACATACTGTTCCATTGTAATTTCTTCGTAATTACCAGACAGATCAAAAATATTTTTTTTACAATACTTACTATTTATTCCTGTTTTATTTAAAGTCTTAGTATCCACATTACCATATTCATATGAATTTTGAATATATTCTGGATAATTTTTTTCTATAAATTTAAGTGCAAGATCCCACTGTATTCCATATATTAAAGTAGAAATTACCCCTGTATTATTTGATAAATCTGAAGGTAAGCCATATTCAGAAATTTTACTTGTATTTACGTACATAGCTCTTGAAAGTTTTTTTGCATTATTTATATCTGGCATATGCCATACTGTGTTATACCCCTTAGACACAGGTAAAACACTTCCATCTACTTTTGTTTTATCTGCTCCATTAGGTAAACCTGCCTCATATCTTGCAATATAGAAACCTCCATTTTTTCTAACACTTTCTTTCATTAAATTAAATTCATCACCTTGTATATCCTTATACTTTGAAAACTCATCTTCACTCAAATTCCAAGGATATGTGACAAATTTAGAATTAAATTCAGTATCATTACTACTTTCAACAGGTATCCAAACAAATTCATTTCCATTATCATCTTTTATAACAAGTCCATTGTTCCATCCATCTGCACTCCCCCATATCGCATCTCCAACATTAATTGGGGCAAAACCTTTTGGAACAATAGGGTTATAGTATGTACCGCTACTTTTTAGATTAAATGTCTTATTTTCATTAGCTATTTTACCTATTTCTAAAGTATCATTACTTGATAACTTAAAAATTCTAGTAAATTTATTTTTAGATATAGAATTATCTACTGCTGTTACTTTTACATATTTTATATTTTCAGGATTTTCATGTCTTTGCTCTACTATTTTTATTTTTTCATTAGAAGAACTATTTACAGATGTTGTAGCCACATTAGAATAGTTAATACCATCAGAACTTGTACTTACTTCAAAAGTTGATACTCCTTTTTTATTTACAAAAACTAAGTTATATAACAGTAAACTTTTTGTGTTTTCTCTTACATCCATTCCAATGTACATATTATTATCTTCATTATACAAACCAATTTTTAAAAGTGTACCATTTTCATTTTTAGATAACACATTTCCAGCTTTATCTATAACAATTAACTGTATTCCTTGAATATCTTTATCTATTTTTAAAGTAATATTTCCATTTTTATCAGCAACAGCTCTTCTTCCCTTACTCTTTAAATAGTCAATATCATATTCGTTTATATTTGGATAATAATTTTGTAAATTACCATTTCCATCATATTTTGATAAATATTCGTATCTTACTTCTTTTATACCACTATCTACATCTGAAACATTTATAGGGACCATGTTATAATCATCTTTATACAAAAAATTTGATGAATCAATTATATAGCTTGGTAAGGTAGTTTCATAATTTGACATATCAACATCTATTTTACCTAACAAATTTCCATCCTTTTGTTTTAAAAATGTTATTTTTTTGCTTTTTTGCTCAGAAGATTTGAAGGCATTGCTCTCCTCTTGTGTAAAACCATTTAACTGACTCAAATCGTCAAAACTAAATTCATTGTTTCCTTCATTTGTAACTAATTTCTTTTTTGAAACATTTGTTGCTTCTAAATATATCTGTTCACCTGATTTTAAATTTGCTTGCACATAAATACCAATATTATTAGCCCAACCTTTTGTTATTTTTTTTACAGTAATTCCATCAATACTTTGAACAGAAGTACTACTATCACTTTGATAGCTCATATTATCATTTAACTTTACTTTATTTGTTAGCTTTGAAGAAAGTGAAAAATATTTTTCATTTTTAACCTTTATTCCAGCAAGATAATATACATTCATAGATGGATATGATACAACATATATATCCTTTAGATTACCTTTTTCTTCTGTACCTCTACTTGTAGATTCAATTTCTAGTTTCTTTAAATCAATTGGATAATATTCCCCTAAATTATCATTTTCATCATTATAATCATTATTTAATTTTAATTCATCTATAAATTTATCCTTGTTTTCTTTCCCAACTCTTGAAAGCAATTCTCCTTGATTCATAACCATATCTTCTTCTTTTTTAGAATCTTCAACTTTTATAGGGAAGCTGTTGTTTTTCATGTAATATGATGAAGTCAAATCTTCAACAGAAGAAAGATCTGTTGCAAAAGCTGCAAGCTTAGAATTTCCAGATACATTATTTACACTAACTATAATTATTGAAAGAAGAATAAGCATTACAATTATTGTTACAATTAAAACTATTAAAGAAATTCCCTGTTTTGATTTCATATTATCACCCATAATTTATCACCTTTTAATTATATTTATATACTTTTTACACATACAATTATATATTTTATTATTACATTTTTCAATATATTTATATGTTATTTAAAGAAAAAATTTTGGTAAATTTTATACTTACCAAAATTTTACACAATATCAAAAAGATCATATGCCCCGTCAATAACGTCTAGCCTTGGACTTAATTTCATTTTTATATCAATTCCACTTTCTAGGTCACTTAATAAAGCTTTTGTTTTCTTATCTCTTACGTAAATTTCTTAGGTCCACCATATTTTGTTATAAATTCAATCAACTTATCCAAACTCTCAAAAACATAATCAGCTTCATCCTTGTAATCGCTATCTTTTATCAAATCATTCATCAATATATAGCCTGATTTTCTATCTGCTAAAATACGCATCCTTGGGAATTTTATCTTTCCATCTTTTTCTTTAAGCTCTTTAAGCTTAATAGGTAAATAATTTAAAAATTCATATTCAATTGATAGTTCAGTTTTTGGAATTTCTTTTAGCTGATTTTTTAAATGATCAGATATCTGTATAACGTTAAATTCACAATCTGGAAAAAATATATCTGTAACATTATGAATAAAACATTGATTTTCTTTATCAAAAATTCTTAAAAGCGTCTTTCCAGCTTCAAAATCAATTTTAATATCATTTTCTATTATATTTCTTACCATTTCATAGTAACTAGTAAACGCATCAATTGCTATTTTAACTTGCTCTATATCTAAACTATATGCTTCATAGTCCTTTTCAAATTTTTCAAAAGCAATCCACGTTCCTCTAAATTTAAGCCCTAATTTCTTTATAATTTTTTTATTTTCATTACTTATATTTCTCTTCTACAAAAATCACATAGAATTCCTTCTTGATAATTTCTTAATGTTCTTAAAGGATAATCATTATTTGAAAATTTCAAATATCTCCCTACTTCTTTAGAATCAAATACTATAATACCTTTGTATAAATTTAAACCACCCATTGTAGCAAAATAATATACATCATTTTTTTATTACTTATATACATCAATAAATTATTATCAGTAAGTTTCTGCCAAGGTTCAAGTTTTAAAATTTTATCCACAATACTATATAGCTATAGCCATAACTTTTTATTTTTTTCTTTCATAATTTGTCTCCCATATTTTAAGTGTATTATATTATCTTTTTTATAAATTACAATACATTTTCATAATTAAATTACAGAAATTAATTTAACTCCCCTTTTTTATATCTTATTAAAATATACAAAAAAAAGAAATTAAATCTACTAAATAGACCTAATTTCTTATATTATATATTTTAACCTAATTAATCTGTATTACTCCATCTGTGCATGTTATTGTTTTAATTGCACTATTAAAATTCCACTTTACAGCTTTATTTATGATATTCCATTGTTCTTGTGTTCCATTATATGTTATATTTGTTAAACTACTACAGTTATCAAAAGCATAATTTCCTATACTTGTTACACTTTTTGGTATTGTTATATTAGTTAAACTACCACAATAACCAAAAGCTTCAACTCCTATACTTGTTACACTTTCTGGTATTGTTATACTTGTTAAACTACTACAACCATCAAAAGCACAATTTCCTATACTTGTTACGCTTTCTGGTATTGTTAAACTACTGCAGTCATGAAAAGCATTACTTCCTATACTTATCAAATTATTTGGTAACTTTATACTTGTTAAACTACTACAGCTACTAAAACTTGCTTCTTTTATATCGGTTACACTTTCTGGTATTGTTATACTTGTTAAACTGCTACACCAACTAAAAGCATAACTTTCTATACTTGTTACACTTTCTGGTATTGCTATACTTGTTAAACTGCTACACCAACTAAAAGCGCCATATCCTATACTTGTTACACTATTTGGTATTGTTATACTTGTTAAATTAATACAATAATAAAAAGCATCTTGTCCAATTCTAGTAACACTATTAGGTATATTTATTTTTTTTAGTTCTAAGAAATTATGAAAAGCATAACTTCCAATTTCCGTAACAGTATCTGGAATTTCTACTTCTTCTATTCCACCTATAAAACTTCTATAACTTTCTGTGCCATTAAATGCATAATCAGACCTAATTGCCTTACACTTAGATGGTATCCTTATTTTAGTTTTTCCAGCTAATTTTGTTTCATCAAGTCCAGTTATAGTTGTTCCATCTTCTGCCCATAGAAAGCAATTCTCATCTGTTGCATCGTTATCCCACTTTGTTGCATCAAATGCAACTTTACCTGATGTTGAGATGTTTAGATCATTTGCCCATGTTTTTTCTTTTTCACTTAAACTATCTGTTCCTACAAGTTGGTCATCTTGTATTATAAATTTGTCTTTATATTTTTCTGTAAAACTTGGAATATAATTTTTTATTTTACCATAATCTGATGTTGATATTTTCTGGTCCCTTTGACCTTGCTTATCTGTATATTGTTTGGCAACAGTAAGTGCTAAATCATCTTGGAACGCTTTTACATCTTCTTTAAATGTCGCCTCTTTTGCACTATCTACTGGATTATTTTTTGTTATTGTAAGTATTACCGCTGCTGCTAGTATTATTATCACTATTATTGTTACAATTAACACTATCAGTGATATACCTTTTTTCTGAGATGGTTTTGTAAAATTTTCTCCTATTCCTATTTTCATATATATCCTCCTCTATATATATATCTACATTTATAGTATAACAGAGGCAAAAACTTTTTTCAATATATAAAATATAATTAAATTATTTTTATATGTTACAATTTGGACTAGTGAAAATTTAGAAATTAAATAATTATATGAGAAAATTGGTATAATGTACATTTAGGAAATTATTAATGAGCCAAATATTAAATTCGTTATGTATATTATATTGCTAATAAAATTAGATTTATATTTTTGATTAATTTTTAGCTATATTCTTTTTTATAACATTGCTATTTTACATATATTTTGATATAATTTATATGGTGATTAATTTGGAAAACTTAACACAAGAAAATATTGAAAGTGTTATACAAAAAATATTGGAAGATAAAAAATCTAAGTTTATGTATACATTTAACTCTAATTCTGAAAATGATACTCTAATGCTAGGCTATATACTAGCTAAATATATGAATTCTTCAACAATTATTACACTAAGTGGTGAACTTGGTTCTGGTAAAACAGTTTTAGTAAAAGGAATTGGAAAGTATTTTAATATTTTAAATGATATATCAAGTCCAACATTTACAATAGTTAATGAATATGATACCCCAGACTTTCCTATTTACCACTTTGATGTATATAGGTTAAACGATATGTATAACTTTTTAGATACAATCGGAACTGATTATTTTTCAAAGGGACCTTGTATTATTGAATGGGGAGAAATAATAGAAGAAATACTTCCTAGAAATACTATACATATTGAATTTAAAAAAGAAGATAAAGATGTAAGAAAAATAAAAATTTGGAGATGATAAAATGAATATTCTTGCAATTGATACTACAACTAAAACTGCTTGTGTATCACTAAAAAAAGAAAAAGAATTATATACAGATAAAATTGAAAATGAGATAACACATTCTGAAAAACTACTTCCACTTATTGATAAGGTACTACAAAATGCAAATTTAAAAATATCTGAAGTAAATAAACTTGCATGCATAAATGGTCCAGGTTCTTTTACAGGCATACGTATTGGACTTGCAACTATAAAAGCAATAGCTCAAGTTAAAAATTTAGATATATTTTCAATAAATTCATTAGAACTTATTGCATATACTACATTTGTAAAAAAAGGACTTCAAAATAATACAAATATTATATCTATAATATCAACTAATAATGATAGAGTTTTTTATTGTATATATAATATATCAATAAAAAATGAAAAATTAGTAATGAAAAATCTATGTGAAATTCAAAATGAATATATAGATGATGCCACAAAAAAAATTAATGATTTTGTAAACATTAACAAAAATACATATATTATTTCTGGTAATTGTATAGATGAATTTGAAAGTGAATTTGCAAAATTAACATGTGATAAATATAATTTTTATCCTTCAACAAATGATTGCATAAATATAATGAATAAAATCTCAAATTTAGATGATTATATATTTAATGCATACACATTAAAAGCTACCTATGCTAGGCCATCACAAGCTGAAAGGATGAAAAATGCAAAGAATTAATTTAAATGAAATTAAAATTTTACCACTTGATGTTAAAAATGTAGACGATGTTATTGATATTCAAAACAATTTAAACATCCACATTCTATCAAAAGAAAATATTTTAAATGATTTAAATAATAGTAATTTTAAATGTCTTATGGCTATATACAAAGAAGAAATTGTTGGATATATATCATTTAGTTATATTTTTGATATAGAAATTGAATCTGTAATTGTAAAATCATCATATCAAAGACAAGGTATCGGAAGTTTACTTTTAGACTATATATTTGACTTTGCAGAAGCACATAAAATTAATAACGTTTTTCTAGAAGTAAGAAAATCAAATTTTGCTGCTATATCCTTATATAAAAAATTGGGATTTAAAGAAATATCAGTAAGAAAGAATTATTACAAAAACAATGAAGATGCATTAATACTAAAAAAATAGTCAATCTTTCTATTTGATGTTTATACTCAAAATATTGACTTTTTTAAAAAAGAGGTGTATAATTGCGTTACATAATTTTATAATTCTAATTCAAATTTGGGAGGATATTTTAATGAAACATTTTTTTCGGATTATTTCTTTAATTTTTATTGCAATTATTTGCTCATTTGCAATTTGTGCATGTAATATTTTTGATAATCCATCACAAACTCAATCTTCTGCAAACGTTGCAGAAACTGAAGATAATTCAAATGAAAAATTTGATAACTATGTTGTTACGGCTGAATTAGTTAATGTTCGTAAAGAACCAAACACTAAGTCAGAAATAATCTGTAGCTATTACAAAAATACACTCATTCAGGCTTCCAAAACAAATAATAAAGATTGGGACAAAATTAAACTTTCAGACAAATCAGAAGCATATATTTATTCACCATACATTTCGCCAATATCTGATAAAAAAATTGAAGTTTATGAAGATTATCAAATCGTAGATAATAACGTGAAATATGCTGTTATATCTGGTAATGATTATGCTAATTTACGTTCTATGCCAACAACTGAAAGTGAAGTAGTTGCAGTATATCAGAAAAATGATACTCTTGAAGTCCTTGGAACAACAAAAAATGGATGGTATGTAATAACTCATGACGATGTCACCTGTTATATTTCTTCGGAAGTTGCTACCGAACTTTCTAAATATGAGTATGATGGATATAACAAAAAAGTTAATAAAGGAACTTTTGATGACAAAAATTATACTCTTATAGGTTCATACTCAACATATTATTCATCTTCATCTTCAAACAGATCATATAATCTTGAAAAAGCCGCAGACAATTTAAATAATATGATTATTGAGTCTGGTGCAATGTTCAATTGGTGTAGAGATATGGGTGCATGTGGAAAAGATGATGGCTACAAAGAATCAATAGAAATAGTAAATAGTGAGTATGTAACTGGTTACGGAGGCGGTATATGTCAAGTTAGTTCAACATTATGCGCTGCAGTTATATCTTGCGATAAAGATTTTACTTTCATTGATAGAAATCATCATGCAATTGCTCAATCATATATTCCTGAAGATCTGGATGCAACTGTATCATATCCTGATTGTAACTTTATTTTCAGAAATGATAATCCATACAGTGTGTTTATTACAACACAACATGATGGTTCAACTCTAACTGTAAATATTTACAAAATGAGTAATGTTATAGTTTAAGTCAAAGGGGCTGTAAAAAAGTTCAAGAACAAAAGTGACTTCGTCACTCCACCACTAACTACTTTTTTGTAGTTAGTGGTATTTTTAAAGATGTTGTATTTAAGTTTCCACCTATCTCTAGGCCACTCTTTTCTTTAACAGTCGTTGTTCTAGGACTCTATCCATCGCAATTTCTTGGGTTGGACTACTTTTTTATATATTTTCTTAATATATTTAAACTTCCCTTTATATCTGCATTTATTTTATAAGATGATTATATCACACGCTTGTTCTATGGTAAACATTTGTTGTGTATTTTTATATACTTTTCATCGCATTTTTCGACAAGAATTATATGATATGTTAATTTATATATTTTTTAAAAAGTGCTATAAAAATTTTGGCATGGTAGTTTCAATATGACTTTCCTATTATACAAAAAATGAGTGAAAAATTTCACTCATTTTTCGTTTGGACTTTTTTTACAGCCCTCCCATTTTTACTATTGAAAGTATTATGTCACTTTTTTTTGCTGTTTATCTTTTCTTTCTTCTTTTTAATTTTCTTACGATATTCTTCAAATTCTCTACTCAAAGTAAAACTATAAGCTAATCCAAATATATTATATGATGCTACCTCATCTTCAAAAAACGCAATAAGTGGAGAAAAAATTAAGTACACCAACGGAATAATAACCTTTAGTTCTGTTGGTATGAAAGGAATTTTAGCAAAGAAAATCACAAATACAACAAAAGAACTTCCAATTATTATAATTTGTACTAATATCCAAAAATAATAAAAAAAATTATAAAGTGACCTTGGCGGATCAAAAAGATAATATTGGTAATATTTTAATACTATCCAAAGTGCTGTAATTCCAAAAAGAATTGCAGTAGTTATAACGCTTATAGCCAAATTAAAGAAGCACCCAATTACAAAAAGTGTAACAAAAAAACTTACATAAAGAATTGAAACTACTTTTTCGGACTTTGGACCTCGTAATTTCCACTTAAGCCGAGAAAATACTATAACATTTAACATGTATCCAAAAAGAATAACTGTTATTGGAATAGCAACTGAAGCTTCATGAAATCCCCAAAGATAAGCACATTCAGCCAAAATTACTGTAAAAAATGTGTAAAATGAAATGCGATCATCAGTAAGAGCCTCAAAACCATCAAGCCAGACGTCAATCAAATTCTGGGCTAAAATTAAAACTTTCATTTGTTTCCTCCTTAAAATAATTATTTTATTTGAGATTTAATATATATTAAACCTTAAAAACAGGATTGAAAAAATTCACAAAAACATTTTACCACATTTACATAATTTTATCAACAGTAATTGAAATTTTTACATTATTTTTGTTTGGCAATTGTCTCACTCCTAAGCCACAATCACCGCATCTCCATCGTCCAGAAAAATAATAATTTCTTTTTCATATCCTCGTTATATTTTTAGTACTTATCTTTTTTTATGAATTTTAAGATTACCACAATATATATCATTTTTTAAAATATTCTTTATCATATAATTCATTTTTAACGTTATTTTCAACTTAATTTTTTATTACGAATATTTTCGAAATTGTATATTTGTCAATGATGTGAAACAAAATGATATAAAAATAAAATTCAACCATA
>ERZ779681.201-NODE-201-length-23951-cov-3.58955_pt1 | contig 23951 bp, 26 predicted proteins | sample MGYA00511905_ERZ779681 | MGnify/ENA primary metagenome ERZ779681 (study PRJEB29588, sample SAMEA2144578) | human gut metagenome | biome: human gut; feature: human-associated habitat; material: faeces | place: Denmark | collected 2008/2010 ... | reverse complement strand
CCTTCACGAGACCGGCGATGTCCACGATGTCAACAGTGGCCGGGACAACGCTCTTAGGCTTGCACATGTCCGCAAGCACCTCCAGCCTCTTGTCCGGAACGTTCGTCGAGCCAAGATTAGGCTCGATTGTACAGAAAGGAAAGTTCGCGCTCTGGGCCTTGCCTGAGCTTACACAGTTGAACAAAGTTGACTTGCCTACGTTCGGAAGTCCGACTATTCCGCATTTCAAAGACATATCCTATTAAGTTCTTAAATCAATAAAATTTATTTTATGACAAAGATACGAATAATGAATCTGTTTTGATTTGTTTTAGTAATCCTTTTTAAGAAGATAAATTTTTACCAAATCTTTGGCAATATGTTATTTTACTTCCTCAAAGATAATTACTACTGTATATCAGTGTATTGTATATAACTTGGTACAAATATGATTACTTTACTTCGTTTACTCTATATTTCAGCCTTAGCGAGAATAGAAAAGCTACCGCAAAAACTTTAACCTAGTTTAACTATGCTGTTTTTGACGATTTCTATTTTCTCTTGTTTTCAGATAGTCTTCGATATTTTCTCTTATTATGCTTTTATTTTCATAAGCTATTGATTTGCAAAACGGTATCTATTTTTTTCTTTCGTTTTTTATGAAAAAGTGTTATACCTTTGCATTGAGAAATAAAAAACAATAGGCATGAAGCAAAAACAATATATACTCCATTCTTTGACAATAGAGGTCATTGCGGTGTTGCTGGCTTCAATGATTGCATTTCAAATATGCAATATGCTTAGCATACGAATGAGTTTGCTTCCGTTCGTTATAGCTGTCGGATATGTGATACTGAAACTTCTATATCATCTTTGCATCTCTATAGCAAGATACATTATAGAAACTCCTTTGTCACATTTGGCATTAGCCGATGAAGTGACAGATAAAAAGACTTCGGCTGTTGCATCCTTACATACCCAAGATTGTGTAGAAGTACAAAAAAGGCGTATGGAATTATTCCATTATGAATACCAGCATGAGCAACAACAATACAAGCAACAAAAAGAAAGAAAAGAAGACGAGAAATTAAATGCTATCCTGAAATATACACGAGACACATTCAAGCGTTTTGATTTGGACGAAACAGAGATTTTCCAGATTTGCGAATCTGTCCGCTATTTTGTGACTAATCGCCAAGTGCTTTCTATGACCGAGATTCATATTAAGAAACATAGTTCGCTCACACAAATCTCTTTAAAGAATTTTGCTTGGAACATCGCTTTCCAATATAATATAGGTGGAGATATAACTACATCATTTGTGATGGCAACATTTGCCGAATGGTTTACCAACTCCACGTTTGACACCGTAAGAAAGAATCTGCGGACTACTACGGGTCGACATAAAATTGAAATTGACGAAAATATCCTATCGAAATACGGTATTTAAGCCATTTTTCGCTTCCTGATAATAATTATTATCGGAAGTTGCTTATGTTATCAGACTATTTATATAAATTTGCTCTTGAATTAAAACATTTTACCTCATGGCTAATTTGAACAGACTAAAAGTAGTACTTGCAGAACAACAGAAAACAGGAAAATGGCTTGCAGAACAGATTGGTAAATCCAATTGCACTGTGAGTAAATGGTGTAGTAATTCTGTTCAACCAGACCTCAAAACCCTTAATGATATAGCTAATGTTCTTGATATTGACGTGAAAGATTTGATTGTTAGCAGTAATAAATCCTAAAACAATTTATTATCATGGAAGTAAACAAGAAAGAACTCAAAGAACAAGAGATACGTACTTTGTTCATTACCCCTGCACTCCAACAAAAAGGCTGGGCGGTAAGCGTAAATATGCGTGAAGAGTATTATTTCACGGATGGTCGAGTACTTGTTGTTGGCAACCAACATTCAGTAGCAGAAGGAAAAAAGGCTGATTATCTATTATACCATAAAGGTAAGCCCATTGCAGTAGTAGAAGCCAAAGACAATAAACACGCTGTTGGTGGTGGTATTCAACAAGCTATGGATTATGCCCAAATCCTTGACTTGAAATTTGCGTATTCCAGTAATGGAGATGCTTTCTTGGAACATGATTTTATCACAGGGAAAGAAACCGAAATCAAGTTAGAAAATTTCCCGACAGAAGAAGAACTATACAATCGTTATCTTGCATCCAAGAACTATACATCGGATGAACTTAACATAATAGAAACACCGTTTTATTATGATGCCCATAGCCATGAGCCAAGATATTACCAACGTATAGCGGTTGACCGTACAGTGGAAGCCATTGCAAGAGGACAACAGCGTGTACTTGTCGTAATGGCTACCGGTACTGGTAAGACTTTTACTGCTTTCCAGATTATCCATCGTCTCCATAAAAGCGGAGCAAAGAAAAAGATTCTTTATCTTGCAGACCGAAATATCCTCATTGACCAAACAATGGTGCAAGACTTCAAACCTTTCAAGAAGTTTATGACTAAGATAACTTCTGTTGGAGAAGGTGAAGAAAAAATTGATTCATCATACGAGGTATATATGGCTTTATACCATCAACTAGTCGGAAAAGAGGGCAAGCCAGATCCGTTTTTGGAGGTGCAGCCAAACTTCTTTGATTTGATTATCGTTGACGAGTGCCATCGTGGTAGCGCAAAGGACGATTCTGCATGGCGCAAAGTATTGGAGTATTTCAGCTCGGCTACCCAAATCGGTATGACTGCTACCCCGAAAGCTGATGAAGGAGCAAACAACTTGGATTATTTCGGAGAGCCGGTATATACCTATTCCCTTCTTCAAGGAATCCAAGATGGTTTCTTGGCTCCATATCGGGTTACTGCCGACTTCATCAACGTTGATTTGCAGGGCTGGACTCCCGATGAAGGTGAAATAGATTTATTAGGAAAGGAGATTGAACAGAAATTATATCAAAGACAGAATATAGGTCGTGACCTTGCCATTAAGTTAAGGCGTAAAGTAGTAGCACACAGGATTACCCAAATGTTATACGACATCGGTCGTATGACAAAGACAATCGTGTTCTGTTCAGATATTGAGGAAGCCGCCGAAATGCGAACACTGCTTATCAACATGAATAGCGATTTATGTAAAAAATCTCCTTACTACGTAACACGCATTGTCGGAGAGGACAAAGAGGGGAAGAAGCAGTTAGACAACTTTATCAGTGTTGACGAACCTTATCCGGTAATTGTTACTACCTCCGAACTTCTATCTACAGGAGTGGACTGCAAAACTTGTGGCTTAATCGTCATTGATAAAGAAATTGGCTCTATGACGGAATTTAAGCAAATCATTGGGCGTGGCACACGACTTAGAAAAGACAAAGGCAAGTGGCATTTGGAAATCCTCGACTTCCGCAATGCTACCGCAAAATTCAAAGACCCGTCATTTGACGGCGACCCTGAACCACCCAAAGGCAGTGGAAAAAAGCCGAAGCCATATCCGCCTGTTCCCTCAAATCCTCCAACAGCTCACGAACCTCGTGAAAAGTATCTTATCAATGGAAAGGATATTCGTATTGCTCATGAGATAGTATCTGTTTTGGGAGAGGATGGCAAAACCATGAGAACGGAAAGTGTTCAGTCCTTTGCGAGAAAGCAACTGTTGCGACACTATCAAAGTTTGGATGATTTCGTACAAACGTGGACTGAAGCAGAACGCAAACAGGCGGTTATGGATGAGTTAAAGGAATATGCCATCTTGATAGACGCAGTACGTGAAGCAAATCCGGCATTGAAAGATGCCGATATCTTCGATGTGATATGTCACGTTGCATTTGACCAACCACCATTGACAAGAAAAGAGAGGGCAAACAATGTAAAGAAACGTAATTACTTTGGAAAGTACGAAGGTAAAGCTCGTGAAGTATTGGAGGCTCTTCTTGACAAATATGCGGAGAATGGCATTCTTGATTTTGAAAAGGCAAACATCTTAGAGATACCGCCATTCAATAGCATTGGGAAACCTACCAAAATCATAAAACTATTTGGTGGCAAAGTCGCCTTTGAACAAGCCATCAGAGAATTGGAATATCAAATATATAAATCAGCTTAAAAATGGCAGTAAATAATATCATAAAGCGAATCCAGAATATCATGCGTCAAGACGCAGGTATCAATGGTGACGCACAAAGAATTGAACAGATGACTTGGATGTTCTTCTTGAAAGTCTATGACACACAAGAAGAAACATGGGAATGGAAAGATGAGAAATACAAGTCCATTATCCCCGAGGATTTGCGTTGGCGTAACTGGGCAATAGATAAAAAAGACGGTGAAGCATTGACGGGAGAAGCCCTACTCTCTTTCGTCAATGAGAAACTGTTTCCTACCTTGAAGAATCTCCCGATAGATGCCAATACCCCAAGAGCTAAAAGCATTGTTCAAGAAACATTTGCAGACTTGAACCAGTATATGAAGAATGGAACGCTTCTGCGCCAAGTGGTCAACATTGTAAACGAAATCGAATTTGACGATGCTGACGACCGTCACACATTCGGAGATATTTATGAGGGAATTTTGAAAGATCTGCAATCGGCAGGAAATGCCGGAGAGTTCTACACACCACGTGCATTGACTGATTTTATTGTGATGATGCTCGACCCGAAATTGGGCGAAACCTTTGGCGACTTCACCAGTGGAACGGGAGGCTTTCTCACCTCGGCACTTAAATATATGGGCAGGAATATTGGCTCTGCGGCAGATGGAGAAAAACTGCAAAATGCCGTTGTAGGTCAGGAATGGAAACCGTTGCCCTACCTTTTGAGCATCACAAACCTGCTGCTCCATGATATTGAAGCTCCCAACATAACCAACTGTGATTCGCTTGGAACGAATGTTACTGATTTCAAGGAAAGCGACAAGGTTGATGTTATCGGCATGAATCCTCCGTATGGTGGTAGCACGGAAGACAGCGTAAAAAGCAACTTCCCAGTACAGTACCGTTCAAGTGAAACTGCGGATTTGTTTATCGCCCTTATCATGTATCGCCTCAAAGCTGGTGGACGGTGCGGTGTGATTATCCCTGATGGTTTCTTATTTGGTACGGATGGAGCAAAACTTGCACTTAAAGAAAATCTCCTTCGCAAGTTCAATCTACATACAATCATCCGTTTGCCGGGTTCTATATTCTCTCCATACACATCTATTGCAACCAACATCCTTTTCTTTAATAATGAAGAAGCCGAAGGTTGCGAAGAAGGATTCAAGACCAAAGAAACATGGTTCTATCGTCTTGATATGCCGGAAGGGTACAAACACTTCTCAAAGACCAAACCAATGAAGGTGGAGCATACCCTACCTATTCAGGAATGGTGGAAAGACAGGAAAGAAATTATCAGTGACGAAGTGGGTGAAAAGAGCCGTGTGTTCACTGCCCAACAATTGATAGACTTGGATTGCAATTTTGATCAATGTAAGTTCCCGAAAGAGGAAGAAGAAATACTCCCTCCAGCAGAACTGCTCAAACAATATTTTGAAAAACGTGCTGCGCTTGACCATGAAATAGACAAAACGCTTTCCGAAATTCAAAAGATTCTCGGCATTGACATAAAATCGTGTAACTGATAATTGTGAAGTGATATGAAAGATTTGACCATCTCAAACATAGAAAGACAAAATGTACTTAACAACCGTTTTGCGGTCAGCAAAGTACAGGAGCATCTTGACATTGAAGGAATGCTCTTTGAGGGAGAGTATCGCTTTACAAAAAAAATGGTTGCCGATTTCTACGAAGTAGAAGAACGAACCATAGAACGCTATTTGGAAAAACATTCAGATGAATTAGCAGCTAACGGTTATGTTTTATGTAAAGGTAAACATCTGAAAGAGTTAAAGTTACAATTTGCTCCCGTCATAAATGTCGGGAGCAAAACGACCCAACTTGGATTGTTTAATTTCCGCTCATTCTTGGATATGGGTATGTTGCTTACAGAGAGTGAGAAAGCAAAAAAAGTACGTAGCCTTATCTTGGATTTCGTGATTACCACCATCAATGAAAAGACGGGTGGCGGAACAAAATACATAAACCGCAGAGATGTACATTATCTTCCTGCTGCAATCACAGAAGAAAACTATCGCAAGAATCTCACTTCTGCCATCAATCAATATGTGGACGGACATCCCACATACAAATATCCTCAAATTACAGACTTTATATATAAGGCTGTATTCAAGGAGAATGCTAAGGAGTATCGGGAAGTATTGAAGTTGGATTCCAAAGACAATGTTCGACACACGCTGTATTCAGAGGTTTTATTGGTTATTTCTTCTTTTGAAAACGGTGTGGGGGCAGCTCTCAGTGAACGGTTTAAAGAAAATGGTGGCAGGTTACTTACCATTGACGAGGTAGAGCGCATTGTGAATGAACTTGCCGAACATCCGATGCAGAAACCTTATTTAAATGATGCCAGAACCAAAATGGCTTCAAGGGATTTCAGTTTCCGGGATGCGTATCATGGTAATATAGCAGATTATCTGCAAGCTGTTACTCCTGAAGAGTTTGAACGATTCATCGGTGACCAGTCTATTGATTTTGACCGTATCTTAGCGGACAATAAAGATGTGCTTAAACGCTTAAAGCAGGCAGAAGATGAGTGAGGAAATTGTTTATATAGACTACGATGAAGCCTTAACCATCTATGGCAAAATGATTGATGCTAGCGATGGTGGCTTTGAAGGAGTGCGTGATGAAGGTGGCATTCGTGCTACATTGGATTTTGTACAAAATGATTTATACTATCCGACCTTTGCAGAAAAACTGACCTATCTGATGTATAGATTCTGTTCTGGGCATTTCTTCAATGATGGGAATAAGCGTATTGCGCTGACTTTGGGAGCTTACTTCTTACACAAGAATAATTACTACTGGCACGCTTGCATCTGTATGCGTACATTGGAATCTATCATTTATCATGTGGCAGCATCGAATATCAACCAAGATTTGCTGCTACGCATCGTCAATAGCTTTTTGACAAGTAAAGATTATGACGAAGAACTGAAAATAGATATTGCCAATGCCATGAGCAAAGGAGAGTTAGGAATACAAGGGGAGGATTACGAAAAAGATTAAATATGAAAACTATAAAAATTATCTTATTACTGTTCTGTATTATTTTAGGAATTAACGCTAAAGCACAAACAGTAGGTTATACTTATAAAGCACTCGCAGCTGAAGGTTGCAATATGAAATACAGTGTGGCTAAGCAAGACACCATTTATTCTATAGTAGCCACAGTACGTTCAGACAGAATGAATTTCCTCACTAAACCAACCATGAAAATTAGAACATTCACAGGTAAATATCTTGAACTAAGAGGAACTGTGATTGGGAATGGAAGTCAATCTGCTGGTGTTATAAGTGGAAATATTGTAATACCAATCACAGAAATTAGTTCTACTGCTCAATTTAGAATTACTCCACAGCAGTTTGAAATTTTGAATGAAGGTGTGGCAAAAATTCGTTTGTCTATGACTCCTATGAATCATGAACGTACTTTCAAAAAAGATAAGATAGGGAAAAAGTTATATCAGTTCTATCTGAATGAAAAACAAAAAGACGAAAACTTCTAAATCAGTTAGAATAAGATGAACGGAAAACAATTAAAAAACAGCATACTCCAGTGGGCGATACAGGGAAAACTTGTACCGCAAGACCCTAATGACGAACCGGCATCGGTACTTCTTGAACGTATCAGAGCTGAAAAAGCCCGACTGGTCAAGGAAAAGAAAATCAAAAAAGACAAAAACGAATCTATCATTTACCGTGGTGACGATAATTCCTATTATGAGAAGTTCCTCGCTACGGGGGAAGTGAAATGTATTGATGATGAGATTCCGTTTGAGATTCCGAATGGATGGGAATGGGAACGCATCGGTAACATTTTCAATCATACAAGTGGAAAACAGCAAAGTAGTAGTAACAAAAGTGGTGGAACACCACAGAAATTTATAACTACATCCAATCTTTATTGGGGGTATTTCGTCCTTGACAATGTAAAAGTTATGAATTTTACAGAGGACGAAATTAAATCCTGTTCTGCCACAAAAGGTGATTTGCTTGTTTGTGAAGGTGGTGCGGGTTACGGTCGTTCTGCAATTTGGAACTATGATTATGATATTTGTCTTCAAAATCATGTACATAGATTGAGACCACTTGTTGATGGCATATGTGAGTATGTGTTTTATTTCATGTACCTACAAAAGGAAAGTAATAATTTAGCTTCTGTTGGAACGGCTATGCCTGGACTCTCTGCTAACAAACTGAAAAGTTTGTTGATTCCACTACCGCCTACAGCAGTAAAGAATGATATAACTGATATACTTAAAAAAGTATTTCCCATTGTCGAGAAATATGATAAAGTACAAGAAAAGCTAAATCTTTTGAATTCTTCGCTTTATGACGCTCTTAAAAAGAGTATTTTGCAAGAGGCTATTCAGGGTCGGCTTGTCCCTCAATTCGTCGATGAAGGTACAGCTCAAGAACTGCTTGAACAGATACGACAGGAAAAGCAAAAACTTGTAAAAGAAGGCAAGTTAAAGAAGTCTGCCTTGACCGATTCTGTTATCTATAAAGGTGACGATAACAAGTATTATGAGCAGGTAGGCAATGAGAACATTGATATAACAGAAGAAATACCTTTTGATTTACCTGAAAACTGGACTTGGGTTAGATTTGGTCAATACGTAAGAATGTCTATCGGAAAGACACCACCGCGAGGGGAAACCAAGTATTGGGCGAATGGTAAATATCCTTGGGTTTCTATTTCAGATATGTCTGATTATGGATTGGTTACAACGACAAAAGAATCTGTTTCAGAATATGCCAAAAGTTTATTTGGAGAAATATCTCCTGTCGGAACTTTAATAATGAGTTTTAAGTTAACGGTAGGCAGGAGTTCTCTTCTAAATACTTCGGCATATCATAATGAAGCAATTATATCCATATATCCTTTTGTAGATAAAAATTATCAAGCAAGGAATTTTCTGTTTCACATTTTGCCGATTATATCTAATCTTGGAGATACCAAAGATGCCATAAAAGGTAAAACACTAAATTCTAAGAGTTTGAACAATCTTTTATTGCCACTTCCGCCTCTTAATGAACAAGGGCGAATAGTGGCTATGATAGAATTATTATTTGATAAGTTGAAATAAATTATTTATTTGACAAGTTATACGTTGCTGTTCAGACAATGGCGGAATACCGATTGGTAGCTTGTAGAATAAATCCTTATTGAGGTGCGGAATTGCTGCACCTCTTTTTGAATTTCTCAATGCCTCTTTATAGAACAAGATGAAAGCCAAAATATAAGGCTTCCACATAACCGAAGAAAGCCATAGCTGTTTGAATGTGCTTCCCATATATCCATCTTGTGGAATAGAAAAAACTTCACCTGAATTTTCACCATCCACAAGAATGATATTATCTCCAGCATAGACAAATCTGCCTTTTTCTATAATGGTTTCAGATGATTTTCCACGTAGGAACTTTGCATCAAGGCAAATGCCCTTTCCGTTTCTTTTTTCACCGTCTGTTAGTTGGCATATATCTTTCAAGCGTAACACAATCCAGCTATTGGGATATTCAAAAGGAAGTTCAACTTCAACGATTTGCTCATTTATTCTCTCATAATACTTGTTACAGTTTTAATCTTTTCAACGATTCGAGTTTGTTCCTTTAAAGGGGGAACAGGGATTAAGTATCTGTTCAATCGCACCATTGTCAAGGTTGCTACTGTAGTTCCATCAGACTCTGATAAATATTGGTTTGCAAAAGCAGACGATTTAAAAAATAATTTCAAATAATACGGATTCAAGCGAAAAGGATTACCTATACATAAAACACTACCGTCCTTGTAATAGAAAGGATTGTTTGTTTCAACAACATAAGTTTTACCAAGTGTCCCAACTGCCGTCATCATTAGGTCTCCAATTTGCGGAACTCCGCTTTTAGAGAACTCATCGTATAACGATTGTTCTATAAACAAATCGTTATCAACATGACCCCAATCAGCCATTTTACCAATTTCTCTTGCTCGATAAAATGGAATTCCAGAAGAACGCCAATCTCTTTCGTGTACTCTTCGAGCAGACCAAATATTTAAGACACTTCCTATTCTACACCATTTCCAATCATCAGGTATTTCAAATGGTATTTCATCAGTAATATCCTGCTCTGTTTTACCAACCTTCTCGAAGTACTTGTTATCGTCACCACGGAAGATAATGGAATCGGTTAAAGCAGACTTTTTAAGTTTGCCTTCTTTGACAAGTTGCAATTTCTCTTGCCGTATTTGTTCAAGTAATTCTTGGGCTGTACCTTCCTCTGCAATCTGTGGAACTAATTTACCTTGTATTGCCTCTTGAAGAATGGACTTTTTTAAACTATGCCATATTTCTTTATTTATTTGGTTGAGTCTATTTTGACTATTTCCATATTGATAAATATATGGGTATAACTGATTTAATTTTGTAACAATGCGTAGTTGTTCTTCTTGTGGTGGAATAGGTAACAAGCAGTGCTTAATAATGAGTTGATTTATGTTGGGATCTTTTCTTGAACCTGCTGCAAAATCCACCAATTACTTCAAGTGGGTCTAAACATCGGAAATAAAAGGCAACAAGATTGATAAAATGATACTGATTTACAGTTTCTTAGGAAGAAATGAAGATTTTGGATTGCTTCGTTATACTTTCCTAAAATTGCGGATTATTTGACTGATTTTGTCCCGTTTTTGTCCCGTTTGGCAATACCTTTGCAATAGCAATTATGTTGTTGATTACCAATAAGAAAGCAAATATAAACATCAGAAAATAAAGAAAACAAAATGGGACGAAAGAAGAAAGAAATCAAATTGAAAGAGCCTGTCCGCATCCGTGAGAAAAACCTCTTGGACGGCAGCATCAGCCTGTATCTTGACATCTATTATCGGGGAAACCGAAAGAAAGAGGGTCTGAAACTCTATTTAGTGCCGGAAATCAATGCCACAACCAAGTTGCAGAATGCTAATACACGCAAATTGGCAGAACAAATCAAGGCGCAGCGCATTCTTGACATTCAAAAGGAGGGGCTTGTGGATTGGGAAAAGGTAAAAAAGTCAAGGCTGACACTCAGCGCATGGTTCGGGCAATATGTGGAAGACAATGCAGAACTCTCCGAATCATCCAAACGTTCCAAAAGAAACGTACAGGCACGAGTGGAACAATACCTATCCCACATAGGGAAGCCTGACCTGTCATTAAAAGAAGTAGATAAGGAGTTCTGCAAAGGCTTCATCGCATTCTTAAAAACTTGTACTTTCAATGACGGAAAGAAAACATTAAGCTGCACCACCTGTCGCATCTTTGTAAACCGCTTCGGCTCTGCATTGGCTAAGGCGGTGCGTGAGGGGTTTATCGAGCATAACCCATTCACGTTGCTGGAAGCCAAAGAGAAACCGCAGAAGTTGGTTGCCGACCGTGAATTTCTAACCATTGAGGAAGTTAAGAGTGTGATGAGCACTCCCTGTCGGTACAAGATTGTCAAAAAAGCGTTTCTGTTCTCTTGCTTCACGGGACTTCGTTACAGCGATATGAAAGCGTTGAACTGGAGTGAGATTCATTCTGCAGCAGATGGCAAGACGGAATACATAGACCATGTACAAATCAAGACCAAAGACCGTGTGACTATCCCATTGTCGGAAGAAGCCAAAAAATGGATGCCCGAAAGGATTGAGGGTGTGGATAACATCTTCCACCAACTTACAATAACGCATACAACAGTAGAGGTGGTACTAAAGGAGTGGATGGAAGCGGCAGGAATACAAAAGCACATTACCTACCATTGCTCACGTCATACCGCAGCCACCATGCTTCTGACTTTGGGAGCCAGTATCTATGTGGTAAGCAAAATTCTCGGACACAAGAGTATCAAAATGACAGAGGTTTATGCCAAAATCGTGGATAAGAAGAAACTTGAAACGGTAAACCTCGTCAATGGAATGTTTGGCCAAACACAAATAGCAATATGAAGATAGAAATCAAAGAACGCAAGCTGACCGCAGGAAACCGAAGCCTGTATCTGGAATATTACGAAACAGGATTCCGCAAGAAAGAGAACCTGCATCTGTATCTTGTGCCCGAAAATTCGCCAAAGGCAAAGAAACTGAACCGTGAAACATACGATAAGGCGAGGGTGATTCGTGCCGAGCGTTTACTCAATCCACCGTCTTTTGAGAAGAAATCCAAACAAACAGAGGGAAAGAATGAAAAGGCAGAAGCACTGACATGGCTTGATTGGTGCGATGAGTATATCCAATGGTCAAAGGCTTGCGATAACTGTAAGAAGATGTTACAGCACAAGGGAGTGGTTCGTAAACGGATTGCCACATACCTTGAAAGGATTAAACAGACGAAAATACTCCTGAAGAATGTTGATGCCCAAATTATAACAGGGCTGTTTGACTACATGCGCAATGAATACCGCAACCCACGACAGATAAAAACGCAGGACGGCAAGTTGGCTGACTATACGCTGCTTCTGTTTGAGGAAACGGTAAAGGCGATATTCAACAAGGCAGTAAGAGAAGAACTGATAGCGTTCAATCCTGTGCATAGTCTTACAAAAGTAGAGCGTTTCCATGCTCCCGACAAACACAGGGAATACCTCACCCCAGAAGAATTGACTCGCTTCCTCAATGTGGAATGCGCAACGGAGAATGAAAGGACAGTACAAATGGCTTTCGGTTTGTCGTCCATGACAGGCTTAAGACTTGGCGATATGCAACATCTTCGTTGGGGAAATATAAAACTCATAGATGGGGTTCTGACAATCTGCATCATACAGCGCAAGACCAAACGTCCTGCGACTATTCCGCTCAATGATATGGCTTTGTCATTTCTTCCACCTCGTGAAGAAGATAATCCCGAAAGTTTGGTATTCCGTCTGGTAAAGAAGTCCGACAACATATCAAAGTATGTAAGGCGCATAAAAGACAAAGCCGGGATAGAAAAGGATTTTACCTACCATTCAAGTCGGCACACAACGGCAACTTTGGCTATCAGTGCAGGTGCGGATATTTCATCAGTAAAAGAGGTGCTTGGGCATAGCAGCGTAACATCTACAGAAGTCTATGCCAAAGTGAACCTTGAAAAGAAGATTGAGGCAGTCAGTCTGTTTGATGGTGTTTTTTTATGAGGTCGTAATGCAAAGGGAGGGATTATTCTTTCCCTTTGTTCGTCATATTGACAAAGTAATTGTTGAAATACGGAATATATTTATCGCAAATAATGCTATGTTTAGCCAATTATTTTGTAATTTTGCATAAGACTTCAATGTGTAATGATGAAATTAAACCGAATAAAAACAGTATTGGTAGAGAAAGACTTATCTCAAAAATGGCTTTCTGAACAGATAGGGAAAAGTTTTAGTACGACAAATGCCTATTGTTGCAATCGCCAACAACCCAATTTAGAGACATTGTATAAAATAGCCCAACTACTTTCGGTTGAACTGAAAGAGCTGATAGTAGATGGGACAATAGAGAAGAAATAAAATGCTAAGTTCAATAATACATAACACAGATAGTTTTATTGCTTCTGTTCCAAAATTAAAACGAAAGAAGTACGGTCAGTTCTTTACGAATATGGCTACTGCTAATTTTATGGCTTCTCTTTTCTGTTTTGATTTGACAAAACCTGAACTTCATCTGTTAGATGCAGGTGCAGGTACAGGAATACTATCTGCTGCGGTAATTGATAAATTGATTCAAAGCGGCTATACAGGCAGAATATATCTTACCTGTTATGAAACCGATGAATTGGTCTTGCCCCTACTGAAATCCAATTTGGAATTGGCTAAAGAAGAATGCGGTATAAATTATGAGATTATACAAGACAATTACTTGACAAGCCAATTATTTGAGGATAATCCTCTATTTTCAGATAATACGAAACTCTATGACTATATTATAGGAAATCCTCCATATTTGAAAATTCCCAAAGAAGCAAAGGAAGCGAAAGCGATGCCGAGTGTTTGCTATGGTACACCAAACTTGTATTTCCTGTTTTGGGCTATGGGAATTCATAATTTGAAGCAAGATTCTGAATTAGTGTATATTGTTCCTCGCTCTTGGACTTCTGGGGCATATTTCAAGCGTTTTAGGCAGTATCTGTTTAAACATTGTGTAATTACGGATATGCACCTGTTTGAAAGTAGGGATAAAGTCTTTGATGGAGAATCAGTATTACAAGAGACGATTATTATAAAGGTAAAGAAGACGAAACGTATTCCTGATTATGTGTCAATCACGTCTTCTTCAACGTCCAGTTTTGAAGATATTGTACATTTTTGTGCTCCTTATGAAACAGTTGTGGCTCAAAATCAGTTCGTCTATCTCATTACGAATGACAAAGATGCAATGGTTCTCAATCAAATCAATCGTTTTCCTAAAACTCTGCCTGAACTAAATTTGAAGATGCAGACTGGAATCATAGTTGATTTTAGGACAAGGGAAGTATTACGAGACCAATTGGAAGATGGCGCATATCCTCTGATTTATTCTCAACACATTCAAAATGGTCGTGTAACATGGCCATTAGGAAAAGAAAGTGAAGTTATTAAAACTGACAGAAAAGGATTCCTGCAGGAGAATAGTGATTTTCTAATGGTAAAGCGTTTTACTTCAAAAGAAGAAGAACGTAGATTGCAGTGTGGTATATATTTGAAGCAAAAATATCCACAATTCACATATATTAGTACACAGAATAAAATCAATTTTATCAAATGTGATTCACCATGTGTAACGTATGGATTGTATGTCCTATTGAACTCCAGCCTGTATGATAACTATTATAGGATTCTCAATGGCTCAACTCAGGTTAATTCTACAGAAATAAATCAGATACCAATTCCAGAGCGAAAAATCATTGAAGAAATGGGTAGAGAATTGATGCACAAAGAATTGTCTGTTACAAATTGTAATTTAATACTTAGCAAATGGATAAATTAGATATAGCAAAAGATTTATTGGTAAGGCTTAATATGCCAGCCAGACAACAAGGGGCACTTTGTTGTTTGACATTGCTTGCGATGGCAAAATTAAAAAATGAAACACCTTGGAGCGAGGCAACAAATGACTGGATAAGAATCCATGACATTATAGCTTTCATTGCCGATAATTATGGAGTTATATATGCAGAAAATTCAAGAGAAACTTTCCGTAAACAAGCTATGCACCCTTTCAGAACTGCAGCTTTAATAGAGGATAACGGAAAAGCAACGAATAGCCCTAATTATCGTTATCGAATTACTCCAGAGTTTTTGACAGTCATTCAATCAATAAGCGATAATGAAAATTGCGTTTGCGAAGAAAGTGCATCGTTAGCGCAATTCCTTTACAAACATGATACGCTTTCCAATCTTTATGCTTCAAAAAAAAGAATGCAAAAGATGCCTGTTAAGATAAATGATAAAGATTTTACCTTTAGTCCAGGTAAGCATAATCAACTACAAAAGGCAATCATAGAAGAGTTTGCTCCAAGATTTGCACCTCATTCGGAATGCTTGTATGTCGGCGATACGATTCAGAAAGATATGGTTAAAAACATAGATAAACTTTCTGCACTTGGCTTTGAAATTACATTACACGACAAAATGCCTGATGTGGTTCTCTACCGAGAAGATAAGAATTGGATATATTTTATTGAATCTGTAACATCGGTTGGTCCAATGGATCCCAAACGAATTTTGGAGATTGAGTCTATGACGGAAAATGTTACTGCAGGGAAGATTTATGTAACAGCATTCCTTGATTTTGTGACATTCAAAAAATTTTCAGAACAGCTTGCGTGGGAAACTGAGGTGTGGATTGCTGATATGCCAGACCACATGATTCATCTTAATGGAGATAAGTTTCTCGGTCCGCGTTAATGACATAATTTTAAGAATTATCAAAGTCTGTAGAAATGAATAGTGAGAATATTTTTGATATTTGGCGGTTTTTAGGAAAGGGAACTCCTTTTGTTGTAAGAAGAAATGGGTGGTATCATCTTTCTTATATGGTAACAAGGGTAAAGCCCAAAGGACACTACGGTGAAGCCTATGGATATAGACTAACTGATGGGAAACCTGAAAATGGTATTACAGAAGAACAAGTGATAGATTGTTGCGGTTGTGGTAATTGGGAACTAATTGAAAATCTCATAGAAGATGTTGATAATCTAAAATGGAGTTGCCTTGATGAAAGTAATAATTTAACCTTTGGTAAATATAAGGGGATGAACGTAGATGAAGTGAAATCTAAGGATGAGGATTATTTTAAATGGGCATTGGGTTATGTCGGTGGATTACAAGAACTGCTTTTCAGTAGAAAATATAATATATCATTACAAGAATTGCTTAATACCAAAAAGCAAATAAAAGAGCATTTGAGTTTTTCTTCTGACGATTGGATTAAGTCATCAGTAAAAAGCAATTTTGATTTTTTCTTAGATCAATACAAATACTCTATATGTGCAAAACAGAAAGATATAAAATTAGCAATCAAAGAAATAGAGGAGTATTATAATCAAACACTATAATCAACAAGAGTATGAAACAAAATATATTCACAGTAATATTTTTATTGCTTTCAACCGTATGTAAAGCCCAAACATTCATATACCCCCAAAACGATTCTATCCTGACAGAATATAATGATGGAAAATTTTGGGCTTATTTAAACAAAAATAATTTTGTTGTAGGTCTTTCATGCTTTGAGGAAAAAGATGATTATGGAAAATACTATCACTTGGATATTTTTATCAAGAATTTAAGTGAAACCCCAATTGTATTCCAACCTGACAGCGTACACGCTAATCTACTAACAAAAAAAGACGATACTTTAAAACTTGAAGTATACACAAATGAAGAATATCAAAAAAAAATAAAACGCTCACAAGCATGGGCTATGGCATTATATGGAATCTCTGCTGGCATTAATGCAGGAACTGCAGGATACTCAACATCCTATTCTACGTCTTATTCTTCTAATGGTTATGCTTACACTACCATAACCAATCATTATGACGCTAATGCAGCATATCAAGCAAATGTCGCATCTACCAATCAAATGCTTACATTAGGACAAATGATGGATAATGACCGAACTATACGTGAACAAGGATATTTAAAAACCACTACTATTTATCCCGATGAAGCTATTATTGGCTATATGAATATTAAAAGGAAAAAAGGTAAGATTTTGATTGTAAACATTCCTGTCGGAGATTATATTTATATTTTTAAATGGGATGTAAATAAGAAGAAATAAATACAGCATTAGCTATACTATTACATTTAACTTTAATTACTTAAATGATTTACCAATGAAGAAATTTGTGATTATTTTTTATTTATTTTTAATTTCGTTATGTGTTTCTGCACAAAACGAAAGTTCCATTTCACATACCAAAACAGTTAATGATTCTACTTTGATTAAAATACATGCTATTGTAGAAGATATAGATTTTCGTATGCATGGACTTGATAGATACAAATTATATCCAACAGAAAATATCTATAATTTTCTGCAATTAGATACAATGACAGGGAAAATAGAAATTGTACAATGGTCTTTGGATGATGATAAAGAAGGTTCTGCAACCCTTAATGACGAAGACCTATCTCTTGGTACGGGCTGTGGAACATTTGAATTATATCCTACAAAAAATATATATCAATTTCTTCTGCTAGATAAAGTAACAGGAAGAAGATGGCATGTTCAATGGGGATTTGAATCAAGTAAAAGATGGATAAAAAGGATCTATTGATGCAGTAATATGTACATTGTCGGTATCATATTGTTTTTAGTATTGATTATCTTCATTAGATTGAAGATGCCAATGTGGAAAGGCAAGTATTCTGAAAAGCTTGTAAATAACAAGATACAGGAATTGCCCGAAGAGTATGTTATATTCAATGATTTGCTATTTGAAAGCAATGGATATTCTACGCAGATAGACCATATTGTGGTTTCGCCCTATGGTGTTTTTGTGATTGAAACAAAAGGATATAAAGGTTGGATTTTAGGTGGTGAAAATAGTGAATACTGGACTCAAACTATATATAAAAGTAAGCATCAATTTTATAATCCCATAAAACAGAATGCAGGTCATGTAAGATTTCTGCGTCACTTACTCAGGTGTTCTGTAGATATACCTTTTATCCCTATTGTTGTTTTCAATAACGATGCCGAATTAAAAGTGCATATCGTAAATAGTCTTGTTGTTAATAGGTACAGTCTCAAACGCACAATTTTGCAACATAGAACCTCTGTCCTTAATCAGGAAACAACAGATTGGATAGTACGAACTATCAACCAAAATCGTATAATTGCCGATAAAGAAAAATTAAAACAGCATAAACATAATGCAAAAGCTCGGCAATACAGAAGTTCTGACCTTATAAATCAAGGTATCTGTCCCCAATGTGGAGGACAGCTTCTTTTACGTCATGGTAAATATGGTACTTTCTACGGCTGTTCCAATTACCCCAAATGTAAATTTACCTTGAATTGATAAATGGCTTTACGGACGTGTTTTCAAGTGATAGGCGATAAATGTAATCAGGAAACATGCCAACATAACCCAGCTAAAAACTTTTGCCCAAAAATCGGAAATCCAAAAGCCTTGGTTTCGGTTGAGAATAGATGAAATTCTGCGCTCATGGGATTCCATTGCCTGAGCTTGCTTCTCAAAATGTTGCTTCATCACTATCTCGTCCGTGGCTAAAACGGCTTGTGAGTTTTTCATCAACAACTCCATATCTTCCTGCGCAATACTTACTTTGTACTCTGTGTTTTCTTGCGCTTTGACAATGGCGTTGTTAATTCCGGTTACGATATTAGTTGAATTATCAGTAGCGGATTTAAGGGCTGCAATGGCTCCATTCAAAGTCATTGTAGCCTTTTCCAATGTCTCGGTCGCTTGCCGTAAGTCTTTTTGGGCTGCTCTCAATTCCTCAATGTGCTTATCAATGGCATCCGATTCCACAGTTATCCGATGGTCGTTCTCTATCTCGTTCATCAGACCGTTCAGGTCGATGGGGTCATTCTTTGGTTTTCCTATGCTCATGTCTTTTGATATTGGGTTGAAAAATTATCTGTGAAGCCCTTTTCTGCGCTTGCACATTTGGTTTGCCATTCTCGCACAACGGCGTGCCCATTCAAGTTCATCTTCGTCTTTGTCCCGTCCCCAGCCACCTGTATCAGAACCACCGCCACCGCTTGAAACCGCCATACTTGTGGCTGCATCCAAATATCCGGCAAACAACAGAAGTGCCGTGTGCTGTATCTCTTCCAACTTAGCCAATGGGTGGGCTTCCTCCAAAGAACACTCCTGACGGATGATGTTGTCTGCGGCTTCTGATAAGGAAACGGCAAATGTCCTGTTGTCATCCGTGCCGATGGAATAGAGCTTCATTACAGGTTGCGGTGTAGTCTGTGGCTTGGAAATGGCAGTCGGTGTGGCTGTCCTTGTTTGCTTGGCTTCCGCTTGCAGTTGATTGATTTTACCCTCCTGCGGATGTAATTTCTGCCACGTATTCATAATCTTTGAGGGGACAAGGTTACGACCAATACCCAACTTTGAGGACTTATAACTGGAGTTACCTCGCTTGATGGAATAGCCATAAACCGTGCCGTCCTCATTTTTCTGTATGTGTACCCCATAGCCATGCTTTACCAGTTCCGCTTCGTAGCGTTCCCAACTGAACTTATCCATCTTACGGAGAATCTCCATACAACAGTCTGAAACCTCCTGCTTATGTCGTATGCCTATTTCTTCGGCCTGCATCCAGCCGTAACGTTCGTTGATGATATTCGCAGCCATTACAGCCCTCATGCCGGGTAGGTGTCCGTCATTGATTTTGCCCTCCATATCCACACGGTTGGCATCAATGTGCAGGTGGAGAATGCCACTCTTTGCATCCCGATGTAGAGCGACAACGTATTGCGAACCTTTGAGGTTGGTCTGCTTGGAAGAAGCACGTTTCGTCTTTTTAGACAGGTCTATGGAATCAAACTCTTGGATGAACTCGTCTGCCAAACGTGCCCAGTCGTCCATCGTCCAGCCCTTGCTTTCTTCTGCGGTTGGGGAAATTTCAATCCTTATCACATTGTCGGTAAGCGGTCTGCCTCTCTTCCTTTCGTTGGCAAACATCTTCTGTACAAGCATCATCCGCTTGAACATCGCTTCGGGAGAAATGTCATCCGGCAGAAGATTGGTCTTGACTATATCCGCCCTGTCTTTATTGACGGAGTATCTGATGGCATTTGAGCCATGCGAAATGGTAGCTGCTTTTGCAATCATAACAGGTGGGAAAATTTATTCGTTAAGGTAGGCTTCAATTTGATTCCAACGGCTGATGAGCTTTGTGGCAGCTTTCATCCATTGCTCCACAAATCGGGTATCGCTGAAATAGATGGCTCGCTTGTCCGCTTGGATGGACTTCACGGCTGCCACGACACGGATAAGGTCGCCCCTCGCATCCGAAAGGCTGCACAGGGCTTCCGCTTCACGCTCGGTCAGCCGCAAGTGTGGACGATGCCCCAAAGCCGTCCTGCGTACATAGTCACTCATGGTCAAACCGCAGGATTGGGCGAGTTCCAAAGCCTTGGTATATTCGTCTTCCGTAACTCTGGCTTCAAGGCGCAGGGTGCGTCTTGTGTCTTTCTTATCCTTTTCCTCGTCCTTATTCTCGTCAATCAGTTTGTCGTTATCATTGTTCTTCATTCTTTTCTGCATTATAATGGGTAAAACATCTTATCTAAAAAGGTACAGCACGGTGGGAGCTTGCGACTGCCGGAATACGCTTATGTGGTACTGGCAAGCGAAGCGAGCCTGTGCGACATAGGCACTTCTTGTAACACTACACACCAAATTACAGTACATTCTGTTGTATCTGAATGATTTATAATTGCCAATCGTCCCTTTAGGTATTAGCGGATTCTTCCTCTGCCAAAGGCTGTGGAGAAGCCCATACCGTGGTTGGATATATCGAAGCGGAATCTATCTGTACAGTATCTCTGGCGTTTCCGTCTTCTGCAATCTCATCGCCTGATGTAGTTGTGGGCGAACTTGGAAACTCATGACTATCTGTTTCAGCATTCAATCCATCGTTACTGTTACTGTCCTCTGCTTCGTTTTTATCGCCAATTAGGAATGGCAACGGTTGTTCGCAGACAGAAGAAGAAGCCATCAAGAGTTCGCCATCATCAGCTATAACAGGTATATCTTCTATTATTGGCGAAGCCGATAAATCAGGGAAGTAAGTTTCATCCGATACTGTCGTGCTGTCTGTTTGCGTTTGGGGAGGGCAATTTGTTTCTGTTTGGCTCTCCAAAATATGCTGTCGGTTCATTGGAAGAATACTATCGTTGTTATATGGGCGGTTAGCCGTTTCTTGGTTGCCGTCCTTACGGTCTTTCATCCGGACATAGAAAGGGTTGTCGATACGCTTGCCGTCCAGCATCCAAGCCGATACGCATTTCAGCGTGTGAATGCTCGTGCGGTTGCTCTGAACGGATGCGACAATACCAAGCCGATTCATCTTGTCAATCACACGTGAGATAGTCTTCTTGTCATAGCCCAATTTGCAGGACAATTCCACTTCCGACAAAGCCGCCTGTCCGACTTGCAATGTCGTGGCAAAGCCTTTCTTGGAATACTCCGTTTGTTCCAGCACGGTCGCTTCAATAAGCCGGTTAAGAATCTTCATTCGGTCAATGCCGTATTTGCTTCCTGCCAGATAGGAAAGCTGTTCTGATGACAGCACGATACAATAGCTCAAATCTTTATTCATCATTCGTCTGTTTATGGATAATCTAAAACTGGTGCAGCCAAAAGAAAAGTCAGTAGCGCATACCTTGTCCTCTCTCCGGCATATAATACTCCTTGTCGTATGCGATATGGTCAAGTATATCTTGAAGCCTGTTCTGTTGTTCGGTGTCAAGCACACGGATGGCAGCGATAGTGATGCGCTGTGAAGCAATCCTGCGATGTTCGCAATTCGTTTCCGACATACTGCCGTCACCGTCCGCATGAACACTGTGCAGGTATTCGTTTACCGCCATAGTCTGCTCCTTGCTTGGAAACGTGGAGGGATAACGGTCTTGAACATACGCAACCATGTGACTGACCGCTTTTGCCAATAACGGGTCTCTCTCGCTGATACTTTCTATAAGTTCCTCTGTTCTCATGGCGGTTAAGGTCTGTTGTTCATATCATTCAATCTTGCGGCTGCTTCCGCTCTGATTTCTTCCTCCGACAGGGACTTTGCGCCGCGCACCCAATCAAGCAGGGCTTTCTTTTCAAAGAAGATGAGTTTGCCCGCAGGTTTGAAGAATGGTAACTGGTTCAGGTGCGTCATTTTGTAAAGGGTACTCTTGGCAATGCCGAGAAATGCGGATGCTTCTTCAAGGTTCAGAATCTCCTTTGTGGTAAAACAGAGGTCTTCCAATTTGTTCACTCTTTCCTGAAGCTCGACAATCTTCCGCTCATGGTCGAGGTTCATTTTTGATGTTTTGTTTTCAGTCATATTCTTTGTTTTTATCTGTTTATTTGTAGATTTTTGATGCAAATGTATATGATAATATTTGATGGTATATACACCGTTAAGTCTAATTAAAACACTGTAATTCATTGATTAAGCATGCAATTCACCACATCTTTGTGCGACACTTTCAAGTGGCAATTAGCCATTGAAGGAAACAGGGCAACGCACTTCATTACAACCGAAAAATCAGAATCAAGTCTGACAAAAGGAGTGTACAAATGGGCAGTTTCAATGATTGGCAATCGTTCCGAACACTGTACAACTATCAAGAAAACATTATTTAACTGTAGGATATGAAATAATGTATCTAAAACCTTGAAGAATCTGCCGTGGTACAAGATTATGGAAAAGTGCGTTATGGATGAGAGAAATAGGCTCATTGGTTCGTTTATTACGGGACAAATTTGTACCTTTGTATTCAGAATAAGGGTATTCTGATAAGGATATTCGGAACAAAGAGGTCTTGGCTTTATTTTCCTGCGGTTTTGTCCCATTTTTGTCCCGTCAAAATTTTGTCTCATGGTACAAGATTTTATAAAATGTTGATTTAGAACGATTAGCAAGGACAACAAAGGGCAGGATTTCGCTAAGCACCAGAACGGCCCGCAAGGTAAAACACTGGCCGACGTAGCTACGCTGAAGACGCTGATTGTTTCTCCCAACATCGTAGCCATTGATATGGCAGCTCTTAACTTGTTTAATCAAGTCAAGAAACTCGATCTTGAAGCAGTTGCCCACATTGGCCGTGGAGAAGCCAATCATTTAGGTACGACCAATTTGAAATCACTAAATATCAAACGTATCAAACTTTGATCACTGATGAAGAAGAAAAATTACCTTAAGGGAGTGCGAGTACTGCTCGCTCTCCTTTTCTTTATACCTATTCTTTTATTTTTTGTAGACTTTGCTGATTTGTTACCTGATCAGACCCATGTCTGGTTGCAAGTACAAATCATGCCGGCTTTGCTGGGTTCGATGTGGATTGCTTTAATCGTTCAATTACTGCTAGTCATAGGCCGTTTATATTGTTCAACCGTTTGTCCGGCCGGTGTGTTGCAAGACCTGATTAATTGGATTTATGGGAAATGCCGGACAAAAAAGAATGGCATCCGCCGTTTTTCTTATCACAAGCCCATGAACGTGTTGCGCTATGTCTTGCTGTTTTTCACACTGGTAAGTGCTTTTTCGGGTATAGCGAGTGTTGCTCTTTGGTTGGACCCGTACAGTAACTTCGGACGAATTGCTTCAAATCTTTTCCGCCCGTTGGTAATCTGGACCAACAACGGATTAGCAGAAGCGCTCATGGCCATGGATAATTACAGCCTTTATCAGGTGACAGTTTCTACTGTTACTACCGCCGGTTTTATCAGTG
>ERZ779681.191-NODE-191-length-24591-cov-1.82414_pt1 | contig 24591 bp, 14 predicted proteins | sample MGYA00511905_ERZ779681 | MGnify/ENA primary metagenome ERZ779681 (study PRJEB29588, sample SAMEA2144578) | human gut metagenome | biome: human gut; feature: human-associated habitat; material: faeces | place: Denmark | collected 2008/2010 ... | reverse complement strand
AGCTTTAACAATTGTCATGTTTGAACGCTTACCATCAGTAAACTGAACATGCATAACTCCGCCAGTTTCATCATTCTTGATTGAATAGAGAATTGTATTATCATCGACTTTAAAACTTAGGGCATTCAAACTATTCTTTTCTACAAATTCTTGCATATCACTAAGTTTTGTAGGGATATCGTCTGTAGAGAGCTTAAATTTTTTGCCTGCTTTTGGCTCTACATTTGCCGATTGATTAGAGTCTGCACCACGAGATTCTTCGCCAATGACAGGGGGTTCTGTTGCAGGTTGACTAGATTCAGTTTTTAAAGGATTGCCATCGCCATCCAAAACTTCCGTAATTTTGCCATTAGCATCTTTTTTGGTAGTTTTTGTCTTGTTGCCTGCATTATCATATTCAAATTCATTTAAGAATTCTACTTTTCCATTTGAATCGTATTTTGTGTACTTTGTTCTCAAATCATTTTTGTTAAATTCATTAACAGTAGCATTTCCTTCTGAATCTATTTCAACGATTTCATCATAGCTTTTTAATGGTAATATATCGTTTTCATTTTTTACTAATGTTGTTTTTGAGTCACCATTTTCATCTGTAACCTTGATTTCATAACTGCCATTATCATACTCTGTTACTTTGACATTGTCATATTGTTCTGCCAATTTTTTAGCATCTTCAATCGTCATAGTTTCTTGAATTCTTTTGTCATTTACATTTAAGCTAGGTTTGTTAGATTCTGTTGATGTAGCATTAGTTTCAGGTTTTAGCTGGATACCTTCGCTTTCGCTCACAATGACAGGGTTGTTGTCATTTGCAGTAGATGTTTCTGTTACTCGAGATTCTGCGGCTATCGCCTCTGAGTGATTAACAGAGTCAGTTTCTGCAGGTTTGTTTAATTCATCAAGAACAGCTTGTTTCGTTTCGGCAGGTAATTCTTTTATAGTTCCATCTGCATTATAAATTTCAACATCAGTAGCTTTGCCGTTTTCATACGAAACTTTATATTCTATATGAGCCTTGCCTTCAACATCTCTTGATACAATATAAGAATTTACAGTATCATTACCTTTCATTTCATTTATAATCGTATTCGCACCATTAGTTTCTCCTTCAAAATGAAGTCCTGGTTTTGATTGCCTAATTCCAACTTCATTACGAAGTGCAGTTAATTCTGGCTTGCCCATAACAGACGCTTCCCCTTCGGTTGCCATATTGACAATTTGACGGCGTTCAGGTGCTTGACTCCATTCTCTTTGAACTTTCAAAGATTCTTTCATTAACTCGTTACGTTCTTGTACGGTCAAATCAGTTTTCTTAATATCGTCTCTAATCGCATTAAGTTCTTCTCTTGTTTTAGCATTATTAATTCGCTCTTTGAAAGAATTAATTTGTTGAGATGATGTTCCACGAGATTCTTCGGCTGATGCCTCTAAATGACGAGTAGAGTTTGCACGAACTTCTTCTGTGACAGGTTGTTCTAAATGACGAGCAGCAACTTCTTTCTTAGTCAATTCCGTAAGTTCAGCTTTGCCATTTTTATTTTTAGCTAATTTAAATTTTCTACCGGTTTCTGAGTCAGTAAAAATACCGTCTTTTGACAATACTAACTCTCTATTATTCAAAGTATATTTAACTGTATCATCTGCCTGAATTTCAGCTTTTGGCGTTGATTTACCTTTTACAGTACCGTCAGCTTGAATTTCAGCTTTTGGCATAGGTTTACCCTTGATTGCAGACATACCATGCAAATGACCGAATATCATCATTGCAGTCATTGATGCTTGTTCAAAATTAAAACTACCATCAGGGTTTACACAACGCAAATTATCCCAGAAATTGGTTTCTCCATGACTTTCTGCAGTCATCAATCCAGCAGCACCCATCAAATCTGCTACCAAACCAACACCATGCACTGCATATTTAGCACCGGCAGACGAAACAAATTCAGAGGCAAATGCAGTTGTACCACCAATAGCACCACCCATACCACCAAAAACGGCTGCACTTTGAGTCTTTGTATTCATTTCTGAATTTCTGTCAGAAGTAAAACCTTCTCTGCTTGTTGCAATATTAGATGCGTCAAGAGCTACAGTTTTCCCAGCCATGTGCATAGCACCTGTTGCTGAAGAATTCATAATTGTTGCAACTTTCCTAGTGCTTTCAACCAATTTAGGATTTGTTGTTGCAACTTTTGTAGCAACTTCATATATTTTAGAACCCTTTATCGCTTCTTGAGTAATTTTTATAACCTTACAAGCCTTATCTGATTTGCTAATAACTTTATATAAAGCATTACCCATTTTTATCACAGTATTAGCAGCATTAAAACCTTTAGGTAAAGGTAATGCAAGTACTGCCATATCAACCATAAACTCGCCTGTTTGTTGTGCAGTTTGATAATCTGCATTCGCTTGTTCTAAGGCTTGAATTCCTGTTTCTCCAAGATTCTTCATAGCATCTTCAAAAGATACAGGCTTGCCACTTGCATCAACAAGTTTGCCCTCAGCAGCTGCCTCTAATCTTGCTATATTTGATTTTATCAACTGATATTTATTTGCAACAGAAGAACGTGTAGCATAGCCACTATATGTTTCTCTATGCCAATTTACAAAATCTTGTTTCCAACCGTCTTTTGCCTCATTTAATTTTTTATCACGTTCCAAATCTGCTAATTGTGATTTTAACCAAGTTACAACATATTTATTATGTGCAATTTGTTCAGGTGTTAATTTTACTTTACCCTCTTTATCACTATATTCTGTTACTTGCTTATCTGTTATACTTGTAACATTTTTGAAACTATTAGTTTTAAAATGAGCGTCCTCTTTTTTCATCAAAACATTAAAATTATCACCCATTTTTGCTTTAACTTTAGATAAAATACTATTATTACTAATTAAAGAATATGCTCTTGAGATTAAATTTTCTGCAGTTTTAAGATCATTTGTTTCTGTTGCTTGAAGTTGCATAACATTATTATCTGTCTTTACGGCAAATCCATAATGCAAATCTTCGTATGACTTAAAAGATTGTAATGCTCCTTGTAGTAATTTTGTTGCTTTTGTTACAATCTCATCTTCTGAATATAAATCAGGTCTAGCCATCATTAAATAATCATCTTGATGTTTTTTTGCAGCTTGTTTCTTTAACAATTTAGCGTCTAAAGCTGATTTTCCATTAGATGATTGTAAAGCAAACATCTGTTTTGTAACATCACTATCTTGTGCTTCAAAGCCTTTTTTGAAATTGCCTTTTTTAGCCCACAATACACCTGTTTCTGCTTTGATTCTTACAATTTCATCTCTATCAAGCATATCTTCTTTAGGGTCAATAAGAGTTGTATTAAAATCATCTATCTCTTGAACATCGCCTTTATTCACACCATAGATATATGTTTGCAAAGCATCAGAACCTTTGAATGGTGCTTTGTAATTCTTCTTTTTGTTTTCTTCTTCTGCAGCATCTTGCAAGGTTTGATAATCTTCTTTTCTGCTTGCAGCATCAGCAGCAGCCAAACGGTTTGCTCTTGAGCCGACTTTGGTCAAGTTGGTTTGCAAAATTTCGTTTCTTCTTGTTTGGTCTGTAATAGCGTTATTTTTTACCAATGTCGCATTGAATTGATAAACCTCATCATCACCTATTTCTGATGCCAAGAAAGCTTCATAAGCCGTTTTATATTTACCAGAACCGTATTGAGCGTTTTTATCAACTTTTTTGCTGTATTCTGCAGAATAATGTTTATTAACTTTGTTTAAGACTTCAGGGTCTATAATCTGAGCATTGGTGTTTTTCAACAATTCATAGTCTGTACCCAAAGATGTTCTGAATAACAACCAATTTTCTGTAGCACCTTTATCCAAATTCTTGATAATTGCTTGAGCTTCTTTTTCTGCATATTTAACATAAGTTTTGCGTTTGGTATCATAATACCAAACTTCACCATTACTAGCTTTAAATCTCAATACACCTTTGTTTGAATAAGATGAATTGCCGCTCAAAATTCGTTGACGAATTTTATCTGCTTCAGCTTTTGACTTGCCTTTTGTTTGTTTGGCAATATAATCATTCATATTGTCTTTTTGGTCTTCTGCCTCGACATAGCCTGTTTTTAGCTCTTTTCCGTCTGATGACAAAACAACTCGTTTTCCATTTTCGTCAATAGCTGACATTCTACCATGTCTATCACGTTTTGAATTTGTAATAACATAGTTCTTTTTGCCATATTTAACCTTGTGTTCAGATGATGTGCTTTCATAAAAAATCTTGTTTTTCGCATAATCATCTTTTAACATAATAAGTTTATTATCTTTTGTATGAGATACAACATGATAAGCACCTTTTTCATCTTGAACAAGGATTCTACCACCTGTCGTTAATGTACCGACAGTTTTATAACTGCGTATTTTGCCATTGACTTTTAGTTGAATGATTTTATTTCTGTCTTTAGTATCCTTCAACTGATAGCCCGACTTTTTATATACTTCTTGCTTGATAGCAGAATCATTCGGCTTTTGAGGTGTTTTTTGACCTTTGTTATTAAAAACCTGTTTCTGATTCTTTGACTGTTCCTGTTTCTTTACCTTTTTACCGTTTACGATTTTATATTCAGCAGAAACATTATTATTGCCATTAACTTTTGTCATAGATACACCTCACCTATATTATTTCTTATATATATATTATATTAAAACGGTTTATTAATGAAATTCTTTACACTTTTTAGAGAGATTGTTACAATTATTCACAAGAAATTTTTATTTAAAGTTAATAAGTGAATAAGTGACTAAGTTATTAAGAAGTTAGCTGTTTTCTTATTCACTTAATAACTTTGCTCTTAGTAACTTGTAACAAGTCATTCAGAGGACGAAGTCCGAAGAATCTCTTTCAAGAAATGAAACTCTTAATAACTTAATAACTTATTTACTTAGTCACTCTACTTACAAATCCCGATTACATTTGACAATGCAATACCACCTTGAACAGGAGGTTTATTAACAATTTTTCCGTTTACATACATAACTGTTGAACCACCACCGTCAAGATTCATAGCATTAATACAACCCAAACTTTGCATTAGTCTTGCCAACTCATTCAAGGTTAATCCGATAGAAGAACCTTCTCGACCATCAGCCGTAACTATTATCACATGGTTATCTTTAGTATAGCCGATTGCTGTTCTTGGGTTTCTGCCACCGATACAAGTCAATTTTTGTGCTGTCATATCAACAAACACTTCGCCGTCTTTTACCAAATACGGGCCACCACTAACTATATGTTTGACATTCTTCCATTCAGGAGAAGTCTTGATATCCAAAGTAATTTTATCCCCTGTTTTGAGTTTCGTAAACTTGCTTGCAGGCCCGACAAAGACATAGCCGTTAGCAGGGATTTGCGCTCTGACAGGTGATATAGAAGTTATTTTGTTATCAACAACTACAACCTGTGTACCGTATTTGGGCGATACAGGAGCATATCCTCCCCAATCAGGAGTATATACAATAACATTTGTTGAAAGAGTTCTTGGTTGGTTTATATTATCAACTTTTACCGTGTCAAAGCCCTTCTTGATACAAGCATCAAGTTCTACTCTGCCCATTGCGTAACTGTCTTCAAAAAAGCCCATTGCAACTCTGTTATTAATCGGCCCTGTATAAATCTTGCCGTTTATCATCAAAGTTCCAAGAGGACAACCAGTCTGAGGTTTAAAAAAAGCACCGTTTACTGCGACAATAGAATTACTTTTGCGTGCCATACTTGTAATAGACGCCTTTCTTTGAAGTTTGTCTGATGCAATAACCGGTGCAATATTTAACTCAGGATTAATACTTAAATCTGTTTCTATTACATTCAATCGTACCGGACGACCTTGGTAATATTTTGTCATTCTTATATGTTTTAAACCGTTTGATACTGTACAAATTGTTCCATACCTGTACTTACGAGAGATTTGTTGATTGAATTCGGCAAGTTTGTTTTCTTCTGCTATTGATGAATTGATAGTCTGCTCTAACCTTATACCGTGCATTATCGGAGAGGCGGCTATACCGTTCACTATCCGAACATTCTCGGCGAGTACAAACACACTGCGAGAACATAGTAACCCGTACAGTAATGCTAAACTAACACCTAACAATAGAAGTTTTTCGATATTTGGACGCAAAAATGTGGTATCCATTATCTCACCTGCTGGTTGTGAAGTAACGCTGATACCTTTTTTATTAGAGAGTGGTGTGGGGTGTAACACTCTTCAGGTCAAGTACTTTGAAATAGTTGTCTTGTTTCCTTACACTATTATTATAATCTATTGTATATAACTTTTCAATCCTCTGAATATCAATAATAACAATAATTTTACAAAACTAAATAGTGTATAATATACACAGAACAAGGTTTTTGCATACCCCTTTAGGGTGGTTGGGGGGCTGTAAGCTTTGAATAATAAATGATTAATTGTTATCTTCACTCCCCCTACCCCCTCTATATCAATAGAGGGGACTGTTTAGAGTTTTCTTTCTCCTCTATATATCAAAAAACTCTCAGACAAAAATTTATCCGAGAGTTTTTTGTTATATTTATTTTGGTTCCTTATTTTGCACAAGCACAAATATCAGGAGCGATTGATTTATAAAAATCATTTGCTTGTTCAAATCTATAAGCAATATTGAACAATTTTGCTTCTGCAAGTTGTGGAGCCATTATCTGTAAACCAATAGGCATACCGTCTGCATCAAAACCTGCAGGAACACTCATCGCTGGAATACCTGCCAAGTTTGAAGAAATTGTTGCAATATCTGTCAAATACATTGCCAACGGATCTTCTGAACGAGAACCCAAATCAAATGCAGTATTCGGACAAGTAGGAGCAATCAAAGCATCTACATTCTTAAACGCTTCTACAAACTCATCTGTCACCAACCTACGCATTTGTTGAGCTTTTTTATAATAAGCATCATAATAACCAGAACTCAAAGCATAAGTTCCAAGCATTATTCTACGTTTTACTTCATCACCAAAGCCTTCTGCTCTTGATTTGCAATACATTTCAAGAAGGTTTTCGGCACTATCAGTTCTGTGGCCATATCTTACGCCGTCAAATCTAGCTAAGTTTGAGCTACATTCAGCAGTTGCAAGAATATAATAAATACCGATAGAATATTTGATTTTTGGTAAAGAAATCTCAACAATTTCTGCACCCAATTTTTTATATGTTTCAATAGCATTTTGAATAGCTTTTTCGACACAAGGTGAAACACCTTCGCCCATAAGTTCTTTTACAACACCAAGCTTCATACCCTTGATATCGTTATTCAAAGATTGAGAATAATGTTCTACAGGCAAATTCAATGATGTTGAATCATGTGAATCATATCCTGAAATAACTTCAAGAAGATTTGCTGAATCTTCTACAGTTCTTGAAAAAGGCCCGATTTGGTCAAGTGATGATGCAAAAGCTATCAAGCCATATCTTGAAACTTTACCATAAGTAGGTTTCATACCAACTACACCACAGAAACTTGCAGGTAAACGGATACTTCCACCTGTATCTGAGCCCAATGCCAATGTAGTTTCACAAGCGGCAACGGCTGCTGCTGACCCACCTGAAGAACCCCCGGGAACTTTATCTAGATTCCAAGGGTTATGAACCTTTTTAAACGCAGAGTTTTCATTTGAAGAACCCATTGCAAACTCGTCTAAGTTTGTTTTACCGATAATAGGTACCAAGTTATCCAACAATTTTTGAGTAACTGTGGCATTATAAGGCGATACAAAATTTTCTAAAATTTTACTTGAAGCAGTTGTTTTTGAACCTATCAAGTTCATATTATCCTTCAATGCCAAAGGAATACCTGCCATTAGAGGTAATTCTTCGCCTTTAGCTATTTTTTCATCAACTTTTTTTGCAGTTTCCAAAGCTGTTTCTTCGGTTAAAGAATTGAACGCACCGAGTTTTTCATCAATTTCTTTAACTTTGTTTATTGCAGCTGTTGTCAATTCAACGGCAGAAACTTCTTTATTCTTTAGAGCCAAGCTTTGCTCTGTAGCACTCTTTTTCAATAATTCGTTCATAACTTCTCCTAAACATTATTAATGGAATTATTATAACAGAAAAATTTTAAGTGAACAAAATCTAAAAAAGGATAAAGAAAGACAAAAAAGTGATAAATCTTACACAAGTTTATTTAATCACTCAACCTTAGCCCTATAGGATTACTGACATTTTTATTTTTGCGCAAATTGCTTAACTTAGATTGAACATATCCGGCATGTTTTGAGTTAGGTTTTTTATCCAAAAACTTCTTATAATATCTCTTTGCATCAACAGGTTTATGCAGGTTCTCAAAGCAAACTCCCATACCGAGATATGCCTTGTGATAATTCGGGTTCTTTTTTAGAATCGTAAAAAATACTTTGCTTGCGTCAAAATATTTGCCTTGGCAAATCAGCAAAGCAGCCTTATGACTATATGCCTTCAAATACCCGGGTTTTGTTTCGATAAGTTTGTTATAAATGAGCATCGCTAAATCTTCTTCACCAACAAGTTCATGCGCCAAAGCTAATTGGATTTGGACATCAGGGTTCTCTGAGTCCAAAAGAATTGCTCTTATCAAATACTCTATCGCACCTTCAGGTTTACCGTTCAACAAATGGCATATACCCAACTCATAAAATGTATCAAACTTTTGGCTATCTTGTTCAGCACTCTTCAAAAGACATTCAATAGCCTTGTCATAGTTGCCGAGATATTTATATGAGACACCCAATCCATAATAGGAATCAGGGTTCTCACGCTTTAGCATAATAGATTGAAGATACTTAGAAACAGACTCTTGGTGAAGGTTTGCCAGCCTTAAGGCATCACCTTTCACACAGAGCTTATAAGCCTCAGACGCATCTTTGCGATTAACCTTCACAGATACATCTGAAACTTTTTTAGTTTCATTTTTGATATCTATCTTCATCTACCTCTCTCCACAGTCTATTGTATAGATTATGGTTTGAGTGGGTAACATCCGTATGGTTGATATTTATAGACCATTAGATTTATATTTTTATTTTAAAGAGTTATCGTTTTTTGGATTTTCTATACCCTCGTTTGGATTTTTCAGCATCATCATGCTATAAATTTATTATGAAAAAGTTTGTAATATTATTATTAATAGCAACGGCTCTACCCTCTTATGCAATAGAGGAGATTACACTTGATGCGATGCCAAAAGAAACTTACAAACTACCTCAACAACAAAAGACAATTAAAGGTTCTCTGCTTGTCACTGATCAACGAGTTTTGGACGAATTGATATCATTACAAAAAGAAAAAGATATTGCTGATATCGAAATTCTTTGGAAAGGTACTGTCGAAAACAACAAGGTTATTGAGTTTGCACTAAAAAAACTTGCGACACCTGAAAGTCAAAGAAGAATACACTCCTCACTTATGGCAAAGACTTTGTCTGCAGTAGTTTCGGGAGCTTCGTTTTTACCGACTTTAGTAGATTCTCAGCAGGTCGTTTAGCTCAACAATTAATTAACAAAAAGAATGTACCACAAGAAGTTCCTCTGACAGATACGGAAATGATTGAGCTTGCAGGTTTGATAGAGAATCTGCAGGACACTTTGATTTCAACATACTACAATTACAAAAACTCTTTGAATGCGATAAAAGACACTCGTTCAAGAATGTTGTTGTATAGCAGAAACTACGAAAAAGCACTTGAAACAGATGATATCCTTGATATTGCAATATCTTCGTCATTATATGACAACTTAAAAATCCAAGAATACAAAGAAGAACAACTTGCAAGAAAATACCATTCTACATTACAAAGACTGGCAGGAAAAACTGCTGTAGATAAACTTTCTATTTATCAATATGACTTCAATGCAACATTAGTGAAAGGGAATATAAAATGAGAAAACTGGTTTCACTAATATTGGTATCATTGATAATACAATCTTCTGCAATAGGGATTGAATACGAGGACTTAAACAGCGTAAAAGACCCTGCGTATAGAGTCGGAACAACAAACGATATCGAAAACAAGATTGAAGTTGATACAAAGATTCAAAAAGAAACTGTCAAAGTAATAGGACAAGATAAAATAGAAAACCTGACTTATGCAGATTTGAGTATTAAAAGAATCTCATCAGAAATTTCTCAGTCTTTAGAAATAGACTACAAAGATATGCTCGGAGATTTGTCTATCTTATGGCAAGGTGCTGCGACTCAAAGCGATACAATAAAATACGCATTATACAAACTTGCAAACCCTGACAAAGATAAGCCTGACAACAACGCAATAAAAAAAGTTCTTACAAGTATCGCAAGCATGTCAACTCTACTCGGAGCAACAACAGGAAACCCGTTACTGGCATGTGCCTCTTTGGTTGGTGGTAACACTCTCGGTATAATGTCACAAGATACAAAAGCGCTGAACTACAAGTTTACTAAAGTCGGCGATGCCGACATGATTATATTGGTTCGCAAGGTTGATGAGCTACAACAAAAAGTCGTAGATTGTTATTTTGACTACATGACCAACAAAGAAATACTTGAAATGACCGAAAAAATGGCAAAACACAGACTTGAAAACTACGAAAAAGCGCAAGACACGACAAGAGAAGTTATTTTGATTACGGATGCCTATTACAGGGAATCTATGGACCAACTGGCAAAAGCTCGCGGCAACTTTACAGATGCCCGTTCAAGACTTGAGCAATTAGTGGGCACTGATGTTCTGAAACAGTTTGAAAACAACATTAAATCAAGAAAATAATTTCTTGAAAAAAAGCTAAAAATAGTATATATTTAACTTAAATGTACACTATTCTTGAGGCGATATGAACAAAGAATTATATATAACAAATTTACTTAACAAAATTGCTGATAACCCACAAAAAGCGCTTAAACATGAAGATAATTCTATTTATCCTTCAGCATTTAACTGTTTACTCGGGCTTGTTAATTATATAAACGGAGATTTCAATTCTGCACTTATGAATTTTGAAGATGCAAAAATTTTCCTTGAACCCTCTAACGACAACTCTGATAAAATTTTGTATGAGTTTTTACTCGGATACCTCAACTATAGTGAAAATAACAATATTTATTCGCTACATTACAACAACGCTAAAAGATATGCGACAAAATATAACAACGAAAATTTCTTGCGTGAAATTACAGAAATCATGAATCGTATTCCAAACGGCAGTATGTATATTTCAGCCATAAAAAAAGACCCTCTTTTAGCACTCGTAAAAATCGGTCAGGCAGTTGCTGCAGAAAAGAATATTGATAAACTTATGCAAACAATCGCAGAAGAAACCAAAGAGGCTATCCAAGCCGACAGATGCACAGTGTTCTTGTACGATAAAGAAACTGACGAATTATGGTCAAAAGTTGCATTAGGACTTGGCAGTACAGAGCTAAGATTTAAGGCTGACCAAGGTTTGGCAGGACACGCTTTTCAAACAGGTGAAACAATTAACATTAAAGATGCCTATTCTGACAGCAGGTTTAACAAAAATATTGATAAAGAAACAGGTTACAAGACAAAAACAATCTTATGTATGCCTATCAAAAACATAAACCAAGAAACTATAGGTGTCTTTCAAGTTTTGAACAAAATGACCGGATGTTTTACGGAAGAAGATGAAGACCTTTTGGTAACTATCGGTTCAAGCGCAGGTATTTCTCTTGAAAATGCAACACTTTTCGAGCGTCAGAACGAATTATTAAAAGAGCAAAAAATTGTATTTGACAGTTTTATCAGTACTTTAGCAGCTTCTATCGATGCTCGTGACAAAATCACATCCGGTCACTCAACCAGAGTTAGAATGTATGCAACACTAATTGCTCAAGAGTTTAATATGAGCGAAAAAGATATAGAAATTATACAAAAAGCTGCAGCTTTGCACGATATCGGAAAAATCGGGATTAGAGATTCCGTATTGCAAAAAGAAGGAAAACTTACACCGGAAGAATATCAGCATATCCAACAACATGTTGAGATTACGCACAATATTCTTGAAAAGATTCACATGTCAGATGAGTTTAAATTGATAACCGAAATAGCTTGTTCTCACCACGAGAAATATGATGGAACAGGTTATTACAGACACCTAAAAGGTGAAGAAATACCTTTTGGTGGCAGAATTCTTGCCGTATCAGATGTATTTGATGCAATTACATCAAAGCGACACTATCGTGATAAAATGCCGATAGTAAAAGTTATCAGCATTCTTATCGGGGATTCGGGAACTCATTTTGACAAAAATGTTGTTGATAAATTCTTGTCTATCAAACTTGATAAAATTACAGAAGTATTTTTAACAGAAAACCATTTATTCTTAAAACAAGAAGATAAAGAACTTTTATCTCAATATACCTTGCTTGATTTATACAACAAAATCAATGCAGGAAGTGACTCTGAATTAGTCGATAAATTTAATTTCTATTATATGGGGACTCTTGTAAATGCAGCTCAAGCATAAAATAACCTATTCCATATTATTTTCAATACTATTTTCAGGGAATGTGTTTGCAGAGCAATATTCAGACCCAATGTTTTCTACTGATGTTGTAAAAAATCAAGAACAAGCAAACTCAAACAATGAGTTCAAAAAAGCCTTCTTTGAATCTATAAATAAGTTTGAGAACTTGAATATAAAAATTGCGTACGATGATTTTAATAAGCTAATAGAAAAAAACAAATCTAACGATTTCTATTTGTTACTATTGGCAAACAAAACTGCAGAGTTCGGTTTGTTTGATTTGTCAAACAAGGCTTTTAGTCATATTAAAGATAACGATATCTCAAATATTAATCAAAATGATATAAAAAACTTTTACTATCCGAAAGTTTCAATGTCAACAGAGGATACTTTGATACTCGCAGAATTGTCATCAAACATTATGTACAATGACCAAGCAAAAGAATCGACAACAGAGCTATCGCAATATCAACGTTACTTGAACGATTATGACTATGCCAACTACTTAATGGCTTTAGGGTATTTTAAACAAAATGATATTATCAATGCAAAAAAATATATTACTAACGCTATCAAAATGAATCCTGAAAACATCAGCTACAAGATTCTTGACGCAAAAATTATTTCAGGCGACAAAAAAGGCAAGATTTCTAAAAAAATTATTAAAGAGATAAAGTCACAACATATTACAACAGCACTGCTTTTGGATAAAATTAATTCGTCCGAAGAATATATTATGTATCTTATCTCTCAAAAGACTTTTGATAAAAATTTCCATTTAGGAATGTATTATTTTGCTGAAAAGAATTATGTAAAAGCATCAAGAGTATTCCAAAGCTCTATCAATAATAAAAACAAAAAAGATAACGCAAAATTATATTCTATGCTTGCAAGATGCTCTTTTGAGCAAGGAGATTATCCAAAAGCATTGGAATACACTCAAAAGGCAAACAAGATAACAAAGAACAATCCGAATTGTTTGCTTGTTATGGGTGATTTAAAAACCAAAGAAGGTGATTTGAAGAACGCAATTAAATACTATAATCAAGCCTCATCTTCTAAATTTCTCAAGCAAATTACAGAAGAAAAACGCGCATCTGCATATTCAAAGATTTCAGGTGCTAAACGAAGCAATGATATATACAAAAATATCATCAAGGAATATCCGAATTCATATATCTCATATTACAGACTGGGGTTAGGTAACGAAGAAAACGATATAGACTTCTTAAAAAAATCTATATCTCTCAATATAATGTATCAAGATGCTTGGATAGATTTGGCAAGAATAATGTTAGAAAAGGGAGATTTAACTCTTGCTAAAAAATATCTGACCATAGCAAATTATATTGATGACAAGAATTACAAATACTATTATTATCAAAATTTATTAAAGAAAAAAGAATCTGAATTAAATAATTCACAGAAATACATAACAAACAAGGTAGCAAATGAAACACAACATTTTAATTGTAGAAGACCATGAGCTTACAAGATTTGGTCTAAAAACAACGTTTGAAGGCGTTGATTATGTAAATACGATATTTGAAGCTAAATCTGCAGAAGATGCTTATATCATAGTAAAAGAGAATCAAATTGATTTAGTAATTATGGATTTGGGCTTGCCTGAAATTGATGGGATTGAAGCGACAAAAGAAATCAAACACCTTAACCCGAATATAAAAATTGTTATCCTTACATCTCACAGTGATGAAAAAGATGTACTTAACAGCTTGAAAGCAGGTGCAAACGCTTATTGCTCGAAAGAAATTAATCTTGACAGACTAATCAATGTTGTTAATTCAGTTTTTGACGGTGCATCGTGGTTTGACCCAAGTATATCAAATATTGTTCTTAAAGCTGCTACAAATACACAACAAATGAATGATTGTTCAGATGCTAAACTATTGTATAATTTAACATCGAGAGAAGCACAAATTCTCAAGCTGATTACTGAGGGATACAGCAATATAGAAATCGCTAAAAAGCTTTTTGTGAGCGTAAACACGACAAAAGTCCATGTTGCAAGTATTCTTCAAAAATTAGAAGTAGATGACAGATTACAAGCAGCAATTAAAGCTCTTAAAGAAAATATTGTTTGAGGAATAACATGGAAGATTTTGCAAGAATTTTAATAGTAGATGATAACCCAAAATATTTGGAAGAAGCACTTCCGATGTATGGGTATAATGTTACGGTTGCAGAAGACGGAGTTCAGGCTCTAAAGATTTTATCAAAAGATTATTCTTCAATAGATTTAATTTTACTAGATGTAATGATGCCTAATATGGACGGCTGGGATACATTAAAAGCTATCAGAACAAATAAAAACACAAAATATATTCCTGTTATAATGATAACAGCTGTCAGTGAAGAACATAAGATTGTTTCAGGATTAAAAATCGGAGCTGACGATTACATCGTTAAACCGTTTGTTTTACCAAACTTGCTGGCTAGAATTGAAGCTATCTTAAGACGTTCTAAATGGCAGACTGAAAAAACAAATACTTCTTTGGATATATCAATAAAACCTGAAGGAGATATTGAACCACTAACCGAAAGAGAAAAAGAAGTTCTTTCATTGGTTGCTAAAGGAGCCAGCAACCAAGATATCGCAAAGAAACTGTTTGTTCGTGATGTTACTGTAAAAACTCACATGAATACAATATTCAAGAAATTGAAGGTTACAAATAGAACACAGGCAGTTTTACTTGCTTTACAGACAAAAATTATCAGCTAAAGGAGCTATTTTTATGAAAACAAAAGACGAATTAATAACCCTGCTAGTAGAAAATGTTGAAGAATTCAACAGCTATATTGAAGAAAACATTAATAACGGTATTGATTTGACAGAAGTTGACTTGTCAAACATAACTGTTGCTGATGCTGTTTTTCATAATGTAGATTTATCTTCAACAACATTCTCTGATGCTCATTTGACCAATGTAAAATTTGAGAACTGTGATTTGTCATCTGCAGATTTTACTCGTTCAAACTTGGAAGAATGTAATTTTAATGGCTCTATACTTAACGGTACTGATTTTAGCTATGCAGTTGTCAGTTATTGTAATTTTAACGAAGCTGATATGGCAGGAGCGATATTGCAGGAAACAGATTTCACCGATTCAGATTTATCAACAAGCTATAACTTAAACGCTTGCAGATTTGATGACGGTACTGTTTGGCCAGATGATGATATGTTACCTGAAGATTTTGACGGGTTATATTCATCTGACCTATCATCATTAAAAGATGACGATGATGACCATAGTAACCAAGATTACTAAATCAACTAATAGAAATGTATCATTAAAAGAATATTATTTATAAAATGGAGAAAAATTACTACAACATTCTGGAAATAGACACAGATGCGACTGAAGCCGAAATAAAATCAGCCTTTAGAAAACTTGCCCGAAAATGGCACCCTGATGTTGCAGGTAATTCTCCCGAAGTTGTAAAACGGTTTAAAGAAATCAATGAGGCTTATGAAGTTCTGTCAGATTCCGATAAAAGAACGAAATATGATATATTGAGAGGAATTCTGCATACCAAATCAAAAGAAAATAAGACAAGGACACAACAAAATCAACAGACTTCACAACAAACCTCTACGAAACAAACTCAACAAACAAAGGCCTCAAGCGCAGCTAAGAGCAAGCAAACAAGTAACAAACAACAAACAAATAAAAAAAGTAATTCAAAAAATGCGTTTCAAGATGCTTGGGAAACTTTTATAAAGAACACAAAATCTCAAGAAAAGACAAAGCAAACAAAGTATTCAGAGAAAAAAATAAACGGCTCAGATATTACTTCTGATATAACTATCACCATGCTAGAATCCATAGAAGGAACAACAAGAACCGTTAACATCTTACACACAGAACCTTGTCCAAAATGTCATGGCAGAAAGTTTGCAAACGGCAGTATTTGCAGTTATTGTAATGGGACAGGTGAAATCTCCGTACATAAAAAACTGTCTGTCAGAATCCCGGAGCATGTAAAACAAGGCGCAAAAATAAGAATTGCAGGAGAAGGAAACCAAGGATTCAATGGTGGCAAAAACGGGGATTTGTATTTGATTGTCAAAATTGATACTGAAAATTCACCTTTCAAATATGAGGGGCTAAACATTTTACAAACCGTTCCTGTAGAACCTTATGAGGCAGTGCTGGGTTGCAAGATAAATGTCAAAACCACAGACGGGCATGTTTCAATGAAGCTTATGTCAGGTACTATGAATGGTCAGAAATATAGACTTGCTAAACAAGGATTGGAAAAAGACGGACAAAAAGGTGATATGATTATTACTATATCAATAGAAATACCTAAGAATCTATCAAAAGAAGAAGTTATTTTATACGAGAAACTAAAACAGGCAGCAGCCAATAGAGATATAAGAGAGATAAACTATGAACAATAATAAAGCTAAGATAAAAGAGATATTTGCATCTATTCAAGGTGAAGGGTTATATATTGGTACAAAACAGCTTTTCATAAGATTTTGTGCGTGCAATTTGAATTGCCATTACTGTGATACCTCATTTATGCCTGACAATATCAATGATAAAGACAGCTTTTTAGAGTTCACACCTGATGAATTAGTTGAATATATAAACGAAAAGTTTGAAATAGATACAATTAATTTTATCTCATTAACAGGTGGCGAACCTCTTATCTGGAATGAGTTTCTAGTAGAATTTATGCCTAAGGTTAAAACTAAATTTTATCTTGAAACTAACGCTACAATTACAGAAAACCTTGAAAAGATATTGCCTTATACCTCTGTTATAGCAGCCGATATCAAACTCCCTAGTTGTTCAGGAATAACAAATTCTTTTGAACTACATAACAAATTTTTCAACAAAATTAAAAATTACAAAATTGATTGTGCTATAAATAAACAGTTTGATTGTGATGACAGAAAAATGTTTGCTAAAATTATCTTTGATAAGAATATTACAGACGAAGAAATTGAGAACTGCATACACTTAGGCAAAACTTATGATTTAGAATTAATTTTGCAACCTAAAATGATTGGCAACGAATTATCTGTTGATTCTAAATTTATGATACATACATTTAACAAATTTATTGCAAAATACAAAAATGTTCGCTTAATACCTCAAGTACACAAGTTTCTTGATATTGAATAAAAAATAATTCTAAAGTCTTACTTGAAAAATTAAGAAAATACGCTAACATGTATATATAAATTATTTACTTCAACACATGGATTTTTACGATTTATAATATATGGGGTATGAATGATGGTCGAAATGGGCTATTATAACTATTACAATATCGAAAGTCGTTATAATGTATCCAAACCTCACGACAGATATCAAGAAATGGTTGATCGCTATAAAGCGAATTCTGATACACTTCATAGCAACAATGAAGACCCATTTAGTGATAAAAATATCGCAATTCGTAACTTTGAAGAAAAACTTGCAGTTGTTGCAGCAGATAATCGTTCAAAATGCGCAACGGTACATGATGTTTACGCATATTTAGGTAAAAAATATTTTGGTAAAGATGCAACGACCTATATGGATAGGTTAAACGCTGATGAAAAGACTCGTGCGATGTATGATAACGAGTTGAAAGCTACATTGTTCGGGACTTATCAGACCTCAAACACAGCTGACCCTAGAATAGGTTGGCAAGCAGAAGACTGGGAAACTGAAGAAACAAAAAATAAGAACTCTAACCAAAAAATCATCAGCAACCAAATGAATAATTTATTAACCAAACATGGTATCACGCTTGATTCAGAAGATACCCTGTTGATATCTTTTAACCCTTATGACTACACTGCAACCGTAAGTGGGATTAAAGACAGCGACACGCTGAATAAAATTAATACATTATTAAATTCCGGCAAGAATGCAAAAGAACTCTTTTATTATACTTTTAAGAATTCAGGAAGTTTAAATAGTGAAGCTGTTACTAAATATCGAGCATATCAAAACTTGCTAGATTTAACTGGTATAAAATTAAGCGATTGCACATTAGAAAATGGAAGATTTTACACAAGTGATGGTACAGATGTAATATCACTAATAGAAAAAGGAATAGAGAAAGACAACCTAATACCAAATGATTTTAAAAATGTCGCAAATCAATACACAAAAGATATGCTACAAGAAGTTGCAAAAAAAGGTTTCAACTCAATGCCAGATTTAAATTTGACAATAGGATACAATACAAATTATGGTTTCTTCTCAACCAGCAACATTATGTACGAAGCATAAACCTAATAATTAGACTTGTTCATCTTTAACTATGGCTATAAATTCTTCTGCAAGTCTTTTACTCCATTTCTTATCAATGTCTTCTTTAATAATTTCAATAGCTGCATCTTTTGCCATAGCTTTACGATATGGTCTTGGCTGAATTAATGCAAAATAAGCATCAATAATTAACACCATTTGAGATTCAAGAGGGATATTTTCTCCTGACAATTTGTTAGGATACCCTGAGCCGTCCCAATTTTCATGATGATTTTCGATAATCGGAATAATATCTTGAACTACAGATATTGGTTTTAATATTTCTTTTGCTGCAATAATAGGGTGTTGTTTGATTACATTCTTTTCTTCATCTGATAATGGAGTTCTTTTTTGTAATACATCTTTAGGAAGCATTAAATTCCCGATATCATAAAGCAATACAGCGATTTTTAGTCTGTCAGTATCTTCTTTTGATAAATCAAACCGTTTTGCCAAAAGAGATGCAACAAGCATTTTAGATTTTGTAACTCCGTCTTTATGGTTCGGATTATAGATTTCCGATAATTTATCAGAAATTGAATAGATAGAATCATTACTTGAAGATATTTCTTGTAAACGTTGATTTAATCTTTCGGACATATTTTCATCTAGAGGTATTCTGTGTTTTGATATCAATTCCACAAAAGTATCAACTGCAATATCTTGCCATGATTCTTTAGTATGCATAGTAGCTAATGTAACTCTATTTCTACCGTTTTTCTTTGAAATATACATAGCCTGATCCGTAAGCTCTAATAGTTCTTGAACATTGTCTGAATGTTCAAGATATGTTGCGACCCCGATACTGGCAGTTACATGTCCTATAGTGTCAATCTTTCTGGACTCAATAGCTTTTCTTATACGTTCGGCAGCTATCATTCCACCGTTAGAATCTACCCCCGGGAGAAGAATATTGAATTCTTCGCCACCCATTCTCGCAACAACATCAATAGAACGGGCATTTGATTTTAAGGCTGCTGCAACCGTTCTGATAGCAACATCACCAAAGGAATGACCATATTTATCATTTATTTGTTTCAAATGGTCTAAATCGATTCCTACGATTGTAAACTTTTGATTTTGACGTTGAGCACGCAAAACTTCTTTTTGTAAGAATTCTTCAAAATAACGTCTGTTATTCAAACCTGTTAAACTATCTGTAATAGCTTGCTCTTTTACGGTTTGGAACAATTCTGCAATAGTAATCGCTAACTCTATTTGTTTTGAGAACAAATCTAAAAAAGTCAACTCTGAATCAGTCACTTCTGACCTAGAAGAAAAAACAACGAGTGAACCAAAATGGGTATTATTCTGAGATAAAGGAACAACAATATAAGATCGCCAACCAGTAAGTCTTATTAATTTTAGGCGTTTTGACCTCTCTATTTCAGGAAACATACTAGCAAGACATTCTTCTAATGCAGAACTTTGATAAATTTTATTATTTGCAATACATTCATCTCGCTCTTTAGTATGAATATAATTTATTCTTCTATCATATACAGATTCTGAAAATATAGACGTTAACCGTTCCATAAAATCACAAGAAGAATCAGCTATTATATGTATATATTCGCCTTCATCATCTTGTTTTACTTGGATAATTGCACTATACAGATACCCAAGTTCACCTTGTAAACTATTAACAATAGAATCCAAAACATTGGTCAATGGCTCAGAAGAATTCATCATCTGCCATATATGCTGAACAGTCAATAATCGTTGGTTCGCAATTTGAAGTTCTTGAGTTCTTTCCTCTATTTCTGCTTCCAGTTGAATATTCTTCTCATATACCTCTAAAAAGTCTTTTTTGGAGGAATAAATATTGGACTCAACATTATTTACTTGTTTTTTGAATTCTTCAAATTTCTTCCAAAAACTCATGCTTACCTCAGGGCTTATTATACAATATATTAGCCATTAAGTAAACCTTATTAATCTTCAACTGTGCTTATAGACATTGCACCTGAACTTTTGGCAGCTTGTTTTGACAATATCGCATTGTTATAAGCTTCGTAATCCTTATATTTTGCGTTAAATTTGTCACGTTCTTGATTAGCAGGTGAATATTCAGGAATATCAAGTTTGTTAATCAAGTTATACAAAGAATCCAAAAATTTGACGCTTGATTGTATTTTCTGCAAATCAGCATTTGCCATTTCTCCAACTCTAACATTTGCTTGAGTTATTGCTTGACCTAAAATAGCCTTTCTTGGGGCATCAGGATTTGCAGCAATAACAGCTTTTACATTATCTAAAGTCGTTAAATAAACTTTTACAGCCTTTTGCCTATTTAGATTTTTTGTTTTATTAATGATGTTTAGTTTTGCATTATCAATTCTTGTTGCAAAATCATCATCAGTATTAAACTTATCATCAACAAATTTAGCAACTTCTTTATCTACAATATCGGCTTGTTTTCTTGTTGTCTCCAAAATATTTGCAGTTTTTCTAACATCTTTTTTAGCTTTATCAAAATCTACTATTTCATTTTGAACCTTTATGTACTTATCTGCGAGTCCGAGCTTATTGATAAACATGACTGCTGTTGAATCATCTTCTGCAGTTCTTAAATTTTGACAAATATAACTAATCGCTTTATCATTATCCATATTTAATTGGGTATCTGTTTTAGGATCTGATAAAGGAACAGATATATTTTTAAATTCTTCTTGAACTTGTTCAGCATTTCCAGATGCAATAGCGTCCATTAAATATTCTTGCATTTCTAATAATGATGAAATTCCTAATGCAGATTCCAACGAAGTTTCTTTACCTTCAATATCAGACTTAACTTGAGATGCTACAATCGGATCTGTTGAATGTACAGGACTATCCTTTGCATTCATCAACAAATAACTATCTAACAGATTTTGAGGATATGCTAATACATTATATTTTTTGAAATCATCAAAGAATTTTTCATGAGCATCAAAAACTTTATCTTCATTATAAACATTACTTGTTGATTTTATAGAGTCATCAACAAAACCTGTCAACATCTTATATACAGTTGATTGTTGTTCAGGATTAATATTACCGTTTACAAATTTCAAGGTTGCATCATTGATTTTTGCAAACTGTTTGTCATAACCTTTTTGTAAAGCCGGTCTATTTTCTTCATCAGCACTGTCCAATGCTACTTTTGTGTGCATTAGAGCAATCGTATCATCTGCCAAAGAATCCAAATAAACTGATTTTGTCAATTTAAAGTTTTTCTTTGGAGTTGCATATAAATCAACTTTATTCGAGAGTTTTTCCACCTTGTCAGAAATATTGTAATTAGTAAAATGAGGTTTCATTTCTTCTCTAACCCAATTATTCAAATCCTCTGCTAATAAACTTTGATGTTTTGAATCAACATTAGTTTGAACCAACGATTTTAAAGAATTTTTCAAAACAAAAATATCTTGAGTAATAGATTTTTGCATTGTTTCAGGAGGGTTTAATTGCATCAATGCATTATATTCCGTAACTAAACCTTTTCCTGCAATCTTGTAATCAGCACCTGTCATACCTTTCATTTGAGGAAGTTGCTGTACCTGAATAGCAGAATTTACAGATTTTGCCATCGAAGTATCTTCAAAACTATCATCAATAAATTGTTCTGTCAGATGGCTGATTTTTTGAGCCTGTTTTTTAGAAACTACTTTATCATCAGGAAGATTTGATATATGAGTCACTAAATCACCAAGTAAACCATAAGTATATAGAGTATCTTTTTTATCTCTAATTTGAGAGGTAAGATTCAATACCATATCATCTATAACTTCTTGTTTAGCCTTCATATTCTTTTCTCCGATAGGATTCATCTTTGGATATGCAGGCATGGCATTATATTTCTTCAAGTTGACATCTTTATACTTATTAAACATCTTTTCATAATCAAGACGCATCAAAGAGCCTCTTAAATCTATATACAAATCATCAAAAGCTTTTCCTTTATTATAAAATGCGCCATCATTCTTTTTATAAAGTTTATTATACTTATAAGCAGGAGTTGTTTCAGATAATGTTATATCTTTCAATAACTCATGCTGCCAAACAGTATTTCTTACAGAAGTTCCAACTTTTGAATCAGCGGCATTATATCGTTTCAACATTTCATACCCTGAATAATCTTTTATAGCCAAGTCTTCGTCTTTAACATCAGAAGTTTCTTTTTTGAATTCTTCTGTTGTCATGTCTTGAAGTTTCCTATAAACATTTACGAAATCTTCGTTTGTTTCAGGATTGTATTTTTTATCAATATATTTAGTTATAGCCTTGAATTTTGTAGATTGATTATTAACATCTGATTCATTAATATACAAAGCATCTGAAAGACTATTCGTTAAATTTTCTTTTATTTCTTGTTTTGCAAGTCTTGCATCTTCAGAATCCGGTACAACTTTATCAAACTGCTTCATAGTTTTATTTACCATAAAACCGATTGTATTTTTTAAACTTCCGTCAAATTGAGATTTTTCATCCTTTGAATATGAAGCAACACCACGAATAATATCAATCTTTTTATCTTCATCTAATTTAATATTATGATTATCTAAGGCTTTATTAAGAATTTCTTCAGTTTTATTTACCTTTGGTGTTGTTGCATAATAATACAACACCATAGGGTCTTTACTGAAAGCATAATCAAAATATTCTCTAGCCTTATCATGTCTGTTTTGTTTATATTTATGAACCTCTTGAACAGTTTCTGCCTTAGCTAAATCTTTCCAATCTACAGCTCCAGGGAAAGATTTTTTTAATGCAACTTTTTCAAATGTTACTTTTACAGGGTCATCATCTTTTAGAGCATTGTAATCGGCTTCTGTTTCGATTCCCTTATGGAACTTGGTAGTTTCTATACGATTATCCAGATTATCGAGGGCTTTATCATATCCTGCGCCAGCTGTTTTAAATCTTACTAAGCTCGCTTTAATTTCATCTTGTGTCATATCTACTGCAAGAAGTTTTAATCTATCAAGATTAGTTGTTTCAGGTTGGAACACATTTTGTCGCATAGAAATTGCTAAATCTTTTATTTTTCCGTCATTGCCTGTAACTAAAGCATCAAACAGTATTGGGAATTTATAATCAGAATCTTCACCTGTCAATTTTCTTAATTGTTTGTTTTCTACATGTTTTGCACTGATGTGTCCAGGCTTATACATCAAATCTTCTACATAATTACCATTTCTATATTTATCATTTGTAATATAACCTGTTTCTCCGCCTCTAACATCACTATAATCTGTATGGCGAACATTTTTAGAATCTACCCAAGTATTTTCATTTTCTCTTGCGCCCCAAGAATTGTCATAATACAAGACATCTTTATCATCAATCGGAGAAATTTCTGCTACATATTGAGCATGTCCACCCATTCTGTCATGGAATACAGAAGAGCCTGTAATACCTGAATGTTCAGTATTCTTAATTTTATCAACTGCTTTTTCAATATTTGTTGTTGGCCTATATTTATTATCCGTCATCATTTCTAAGATTTTTACTTCTTGTTCTGTATATAGACCTGAACCTGTTTGCATATTCCAGAAAGAACCTTTTGCCAAACCTACTTGACGGGCATGTTCTTCCAAAGGTTTTCTAATATCAGAGGTTACAAAGTTTATTTCTTTATTAGTTTCTGAATACATATTATTAATAGAATTATTTATCTTTTTCAAGGTTTCTTTTTCAGGCTTTGACAACTTATAAAGAGTAGGGTCTGATAGTTTACCTTGTTTACTTGAAAATTCATCTTGAGAGCGAAGTTTATCAATACTGTCAAAACGGTTCTTCAAGGTTTGCAAATCTTTCGCAGGAATAATATCACCTTTCTTC
>ERZ779681.186-NODE-186-length-24914-cov-1.80591_pt1 | contig 24914 bp, 23 predicted proteins | sample MGYA00511905_ERZ779681 | MGnify/ENA primary metagenome ERZ779681 (study PRJEB29588, sample SAMEA2144578) | human gut metagenome | biome: human gut; feature: human-associated habitat; material: faeces | place: Denmark | collected 2008/2010 ... | reverse complement strand
GGGTGATATCACCTTCAAAAGGTATATTTATTATCTCATAATCCTTGTTTAGTTTTCCGTAAAAATCTAATATTTTAGGATTAGAAACAATAACAACATCATTGGGTGATAAATCAAGAGTGTTAAGAGCTTTAATTGTTATTTCAGCCCCAATACCGTTTACATCACCTGTTGTAATTGCAATTTTGTGATTATAAATGTTGTTCATGACGTTTTACATATCTTATAATATCAATCAAGGTGTTTGAGTTGCCGAGATTACCTGATTTGGTGATAATTAATCTGCCGTTTGTATCAATACATAGTGCTATTGCAGGTGCAACTTCTGCCAAAAGTTTTAATTCCATAGCGTTTATTGCTGCACAACACTTATAAGAGGTTTCACCACCAAGAGTAAGTAATAATACTTGTTTAGCTTCTGTAACCCGTTTTGTTAATTCTGCTAAAAAGTCTGTTATTTTACTTGCAAACTTTGTTTTTGTCAGTTCTGCATTAAGTGAATCATCAGAAAAACCGTCAAAATTATCAACAAGGTATGAAGAATGAACAAGCACCGTATTATCTTGTTTTAGATTCGCAAGAATGTTTGTAACCATATCATCTGAAACGCCTTCTATAATATTCTTTTGAGTCAGTGCAATTTCATAAACATCTTCTGAATCGTCACTATTTTTAAATTTCTCAATTTGGTTACTGTTAATTGCCGTTGCAGAACCTGAAATAATCAATTTAGGCAGTTTTGGGATTACATAAGGTATGTAATCATTTTCATCAGGCAACCAAATAGAAGATAAAACTGTTGCAGCTGCAGCAGTACCTGTCGGTAAGATATTAAATCCTGATTTGTTAATAGCCAAAATAATTTGTTCAATATCAACTATTGATGTTGCATCAGCGACAAGAAGTTTTTTCTCTTGTTTCACAAGTTCATTTATCTTCATCAATATAGGCCCTGCACCATTCATAACAGTTTTTAAATCGATATGTGCAACCAAATCACCCTTTTCACCGAGTTGATTTTTCAATAAAGTAGGCACATGTGATTCTATTATTGGTGAATGAGGGTCCTTTGCCATTTCTGTTCTACCGATAGGAACACCTTTCAATAAATGGTATCCACCGACAGTAATTCTGCCTTCTGAAGGAAATGCAGGAATAATAACAGAAGCGTCCATATCCAAGGCTTTCAACATTGTAAGAGTTTCTATTGCAATATTGCCTCTGACTGTAGAATCAATTTTTTTATAAAAATGCTCAATATTAAGAGAAGTAGAAATTGATTTAACTGCTGTTTCTACTTTTTTTGCTGCTTCTTCAGGTGAAATATTTCTTGATTCTGTTGATGAAGCCCATACGCACATCTCTGTAGAGGTTTGGCTGATATTATTGTAATCCAATAATATACGAGTAACAGCTCCACGTTTTTTGAACTGTAAAGCTGTGTCATTTGCGCCGGTTAAATCATCAGCAATAATACCAATTTGATTTGCAAATATCATTATTCAGCGTCTCGCTTTGAACCTAAAAGTCTTACATTGTTTGCTACAATTAAGTAACGTTCTCTTTCTTCGCCTGAAGCATCTTTCCATTTGTTAGATTGGATACGACCATCAACAGCTACAAGACGACCTTTTTTAATGTATTCACCTGCAAACTCTGCTTGTTTATCCCAAACATCAATATTAAACCAGTCTGTAACTTCTGATTTAGTTTTGCTGTCCCATCTGTTTACCGCAAGAGAAAATGTCGTTCTGATTTTGCCGGATTCAAAATATTTGATTTCTGCGTCTTGACCGGCTCTACCAACTACAACTGTACTATTCATATATTATTAACTCCCAATTATCTATATCTTTATTTTATTATGATAACACATATAAATAAACAGCTCAAAATTATGTAAAATTTTGTTAATCATGACCCTCTAACTAGCAAAAATATTTGATTTCATATGTTAGAGTATATGAAGATACATGTATGTAGGGTGGTGAAAAATGGCTGTTACAGTAAATACTTCAATTCCAAGTTTTAAAGCTAACTCTCCTCAAGAGAAATGTGAACATAAAATTTGTCCGAAATGTGGTCAACCAGTAGCTGATTCTTGTGATACTTTTTCAAAGCCTGACTCTGCTTCACAAAAGAGTACAGCTGGCAAAATAAAAGATAATTTTATTAAATTTAGAAAATATGCTATCGATTATGGCTATCTGGCTTTAGGTGCCGTAAAAGGTAGTATATACGGCTTAGTGGCAAGTTTTGCAACTGCCGGTGTAATTGCAGTTCGTAATATCTTTAAAAAATCACCAAAAACATTAGGTATCGGAGGAAAAATCCTTTCAGGTGCTGTCGGTTTAGCTGTATTAGCCGGCCATGTTGTCAAGTCTAAACTTGATGCTAATGAAGCAAAAGCCGGACTTGATCACCGTTGGGAAACCGGTCACAATGAACAATAATTCGACTTCAAGTTTAAATTTTAAATCCGCATCACATGTATATTTTTTTACAAGTGACGGAAAACGACTTGTAGATGATAAAAATATCAGAAAATGCGAACGATATTTGGTTCGTCAGTTAAATGATGCAAAGAATTTAAAAACAAAAAATAAAGATTTGTATGATACCTTTAAAAAAGGTGATAAAGATTATACAGCATATTCAATAGCACGTTCGTTTTATGAATATCACAAAAGACAATATAAAGCTATTGTATCTATAATAACGGGGAAGAATGTTGCTGAAGTTAATATTCATGCTAAAAGAATCGGAGAAGCAAAAAGTGCTTCTAAAGGTTCTGATAATTCTTATGAAACCTTGCAAGCTATCAGACGATACAATGATGAAGCAACAAAAATTGTAAGAGAGAATGGTATCTATCACGGTAAAAAACGCCAAGCGTTTGGAATCATATTTGAACCTCAATATAAACAAGATGGGGAACTAAAAGAGCTCAAATATGTACGTTCTGCATGGTTTGATGAGAACAAAGTTAAGAAATAGTTTCCATTTCGTTTTGATATTTTTCTTCTTTATGTTTCTCCAAGTTATCTTGTATTCTTTGTGATAACATTCGTTCGTCACTTCGAGTCAGAAATTCTAAATCACTGTAGCTAATAATCTTTTTGTCAATAAAATATTGTTGTGTTTTACTGTTTAATTTTATAAACAAATTTCTTAATGTCGGTGTAGATAATGCTTTTAACTTATTAAGGACTTTTGCTTCATGAACACTGCCTTGTAATTTATCATCTTTAATAAGTTCATTTAACATTTGAACTCCTTGACTTATCCCGATACGCTGACGTTTTGGTGTTGTACCGTTTTTCTCATTCAAATTATCAAAAGTATGTTCAATCAATTCGTTTGTCGCAGGTTCATCACCACTTGTAATTACTTTTGAAATAGTATCTGAAATATCTTGCTTGTTGTAAATCGTAGGTACTGTTTGATATGTTTGGTTTTGAAGTTTTTGTGAAACAACATTATTGCTTGAATCATTATTAGCTTTGTCAGCTAAATATTTTTGAGCGCTTTCATCAAGTTTTTCAGAAGTTTTATAATTATAGTATTCAGAACTTTTTAAGTTTTCAATAGCTTTATCTCGTTCGGAAGAATCCTTAATGTCATAAGCTGTTGAAGCTAATGTACTCATAGCTCCTTCTCTGTTGTCATCATTTGAATTGTCTATAACATATTTATATGCCTTTGATGCTTCTTCCAACTTGTGAGCTGATGCAGCATATTGATTTGCATAGTTATCATTATATTCTTGTTGTGTAATTTCACCTCGCTCTACTTTGCTTTGTTGAACTGCGTCATAGTTCATAAATGCACTTGTTTGAGCACTTTTTGTTTCAAAGTGAGATGCATTAGTATAGAACTGTATGCCTTTTTGTGCATCAACATTATTCATTAAAACAGAGATAGAATAATCAAACAATTTTTGGTTCTTATCTGTAAGTTTGATATCCTTTTGGTCAGCTAATGTTGTAGCAAATAGTTCTCTGGTATTTTTGTCTTCGGCTGATAAAATACCAATACCTAAGATACCTGTTTGAACATCGGAATTATAACTGCCTATAGTTCTGATTAATGCTTCTTTAGCATCATTATCACCATTTGCAAACAGTTCTGCCAATTCCAGAATTTGCTCTTTGTTTGTTGCAGCTTCGGCATATTTTTGCAGTTGTTCTTCATCTTTTATAGATTTCTTGCCGTTAAGTTGTTTTCGTTCAACCTCAGTAAATTTGCCTGCTCGTAATCTCTCAAGATTTGCAATATAAACAGACTTTTTATCAGTTGTATTAGTGCTGTATTTTGTATTAATAGCATTTACAAGAGCTTGTGTTTGTTCTTCTTTTGTCTTGTATTGCGATAAATCTAAGTTATATTTATTTTGAGCCAGACTTTGTAAATCCTGCTTTTTATTATTTTTTCTTGCAGTTTTAAAGATTTTTGTTAATTGGTCACTCGTCCCAACTTCTTTAAATGCGTGCTTAGTAAAAAGTCGTAATTGTTCTTCAGGTTTTAAATTGTTGAATTGCTTCAATTTGTCTTTGTTGACTTTACTTTTTTTATCGCCATGTTCATATTTGCCGAATTCAACATAATCAATATACGAACTGCTTCCTTCGTTAAAATTAAATTGATTAAATAAGTTTAGTGTCTCAACTCCTGCAGCTTCGGCTTCTTTTCTTGTCATAAACAATGACAAAACTGCTTTTATCCCTTTAGGCTTTTGTGCTTCAAGGGAAGGATATGTTTTTACATCTGTATTTGCATTTTTTAGTTCTTCTGCTGTTTTAAACGGTTTCTTTAAATCACTTGTTGGCTGCATTGTAGAACCAAAGTTTGCACCTGATTCGCTCATATTACCACCTAATTTATGTATTCACTTTGTATATAAAAAGTAAATAAATAAACTCAGATTTCAGCATGTCATAAAATTTTAACATTACTTAATAAAGTTTTGATAATGCTCGTTATAAAATTCTTCAAATCTATCTTCTAAGATAGCTTGGCGTACAAGCTGAGAGAATTTAACCAAGAATGTAATATTGTGGATTGATAATAATGCTTGAGCAGTACCTTCACCACATTTAAACAAGTGTCTGATATAAGCCTTTGAATGATTTTTACAAGCGTAACAATCACATTTCTCGTCTAAAGGTGATGCGTCTTTTTGATATTGTGCATTTTTAATTTGTTTTTTGCCTTCCCAGGTAAAGAAAGAACCATGTCTTGCGTTTCTTGTCGGAAGAACGCAGTCAAACATATCTACGCCTCGTTTTATGCCGTCTAATAAATCTTCAGGTGTACCGACACCCATTAGATATCTAGGCTTGTTATGGGGTAAGAGAGGTGCCGTAAATTCAACAAATTCATTCATTGTTTCTTTTGGTTCACCAACACTCAATCCACCTATAGCATATCCGACAGCATCGATATTTGAAACAAAAGCTGCACTTTCTCTACGCAAGTCTTTGTCAAAAGCGCCTTGACAAATAGGGAACAACGCTTGTTTTGGATTTGTTTTAGCTTTTATACAGCGCTCTAACCATCTGTGGGTTCTCTCCATAGCTGCTTTTGCATCTTTATAATCACAAGGATAAGGTGAGCATTGATCAAATGCCATTATGATATCTGCACCGATATTTTGTTGTATTTCCATAGAAACTTCCGGTGAGATAAAGTGCTTTTTACCGTCTTTTGGATCTCTAAATTCAACACCTTCTTCTGTAACTTTTCTCAAATGAGCAAGAGAAAAGACTTGGAAACCACCAGAATCTGTCAATACAGGCTTATCCCAGTTCATCCAACCATGGATACCACCAAAATCTCTGACCAATTCAGAACCTGCTCTAAGGTGTAAATGATAAGAGTTTGCAAGAATAATTTGAGCTTTTGACTCATATAAATGATGATTAGTTACAAGTTTAACAGTAGAATTTGTACCGACAGGCATAAATATCGGAGTTTTTATATCACCATGAGGAGTATGCAATGTTCCGGCTCTTGCACCTGTTTTTGAATCTACATGTTCAAGTTCGTAACTAAAATAATCTTTTTCTTGCATTACAAATCCTTAACTAAACTCCTTGGTTTTCTTCTTCTGCAATTAGCATTTCAAGCATATTTGACCAAGTATCACATAACTCATTATCATTAAAATAGATTTTAGTTTCTCTTTCTGCACTTTCTACAGAATCAGAAGCATGAATTACATTATATTCTTTTACTTGAGCGAAATCGGCTCTAATAGTTCCAACATCAGCAGAAGAAGGATCTGTTGCACCAACCAAATGTCTAACGCTTGAAACTGCATTGTAGCCTTCAACAACCATAGCAACGATAGGGCCACTTGTAATATAGTGAACTAATCTTGGGTAGAATGGTTTACCATAATGTTCTTCATAGTGAGCTGCCGCTTGTTCAGGAGTTACTTGAAGTAACTTTAAAGCTATAATTTTAAAACCTTTGTCCTCGAATCTGCTTAAAATTTTTCCTACTAAACCTCTTTTTACACCGTCAGGCTTAATAGCAACAAAAGTTCTTTCTTCTACCTTCATAAAATTCTCCTATATTATCTAATCGGTTATTATTATTGAAACACAAACATAACTAATAGTGAAGATTCTTGTTTTATCTGAATCTTCTCATTGTTTGCATCATCTTCTTCATGCCCAAAGTCGGATTCATACCTTTAAATTTACCGAAGCTTTTTTTCATATCTGACATGCCCTTCATCATTGTTCGCATTTGTTCAAACTGTTTAATGAAGATGTTTAAATCGTGTATAGAAATTCCTGAACCTTCTGCAATACGTCTTTTTCTGCTTGAGTTCATCAATTCAGGGTGATTTCTTTCTTGAGGAGTCATGCTTTGAATCATAACTTCAATTCTCTTGAACTGTTTTTCCCCTTCGTGTGAAATCTTTTCTTTATCATCTTTTGAAATATTCATTCCCGGTATCATACCCAAAATTTGGTCAAATGAGCCAAGCATTTTCATTTGTTTTTGAATCTTCAAGAAATCATTGAAAGAAAATTCAGCCTTTTCCATTTTCTTTTCAAGTTCTTTAGCTTCTTTTTCATCGAAAACTTCTTGCGCTCTTTCTACAAGAGAAACAATATCACCCATACCAAGGATTCTTGTGGCCATTCTTTCAGGATAAAAATCTTCTAAAGCATTTAACTTTTCACCTGTACCTGTCAATTTGATAGGCTTCTTAGTGCAATATGCAACAGAAAGTGCAGCACCACCTCTTGAATCACCATCAAGTTTTGTAAGTACAAGACCTGTTAAGTTTAATTGTGAATCAAAGGTTTCTGCGACATTAACGGTTTCTTGACCTGTCATAGCATCAATAACCAACAATTTTTCTTGTGGATTAAAGATTCTGTCAATCAAAAGAAGTTCTGCCATCATATCGGTATCAATTTGTAAACGCCCTGCAGTATCAAGAATAAGCGTATTATAGCCGTTTTCTTTAGCATAATTTATTGCATGCTCAACGATAGATTGAACATTTGTATTGCCTTCTTCCGAATACACTTCAATATTTATTTGTTCACCAAGTGTTTTTAACTGAGTAATCGCAGCAGGTCTGTAAACATCACACGCAACCAATAAAGGATTTCTGTTTTCTTTTTTCAACTTTACTGCCAGTTTTGCTGATGAAGTTGTTTTACCTGAACCTTGAAGTCCTAACATCATTATTAGATTTGGGTGTCCTGTTGTATTAAGAGGTGATACATCTTTACCTAAAAGGTTAATCAGTTCGTCATGAACAATTTTAACAAGTTGTTGAGAAGGATTAACACCTTGCAAAACATTTTCACCTTCTGCTCTATCTTTGATACTTGAAATAAAAGCTTTTACCACTCTAAGGTTTACATCAGCTTCCAATAATGCACGACGAATTTCTCTAAGTGCATCTTTCATATTCTCTTGTGTAAGTTCTTTTTCTCTAGTTGTATTTGCTATTATATTTTGTAATCTGTCAGATAGTGATTCAAACATTATAACCCCTTAATCTAATTGTTTAGTTTTAAATAATTTACCTTATCCCATCTCAAATCTAAATATTTGATATTTTTATCAAGCAACTTAACTTGAGGAAGCAACGAAGGAAGTCTTGAAAGCCGTTTCTTGCCGTTCTCCTCTAATGATACCTCATCTACAGGCCCTAATCTCAATAATACTGGTTTTATCTTGATATAAATATCAGAAGGATTTCTCATATCAATATACTCAATAGGTTCTGATGAATAAAATTCAACAGTACGAGCCAGTTTTCTTACAAAGTTTTGCTTTTTAATATCCCATTTCCTGTAATCGTCATCTTTTGTACAATAAGCAAGAACTTTTATTGTTTTATAATTTACATTCAATGGCATATACTCATGCCCGATTAACTTGCCGTCACGAGTAAAGTATGCAATAGGTGCTACTTTTTCATTCGGGGCAATAAGTATTGCAGGAACTCGCTCTTTTATAATAATATCAAGCCTTGCTGGGAACCAAAAGCGTCTGACATAGACATCTTGAATAGGGTCTATTTTAAGAATACTTTGTCTAATTTCATCAGTTCTTATCAAGAAAATAGCCTTGTCTGGTATCTCTATTTGACGAATAGCAGCCAAAATCTTATATGACGGTACAATCTTATTATTGGAAATTTTCAAAGACGGACTATCCAGTTTTGAAAAAGTATCTTGAGGTAATCTCCAGCTTTTCATATAAATAATGTGATAACAAAGAAAACATAAACCAATAATCATCAAAAGTCTAAGCATAACTCTTAATGTTCTGATTTTACGCTGAGTATGACGAATTTTTCTTTTCATTTTAGATTGTTTAATTCGTCGTTTTATATTGTATTTGTTTATTTTCTTTATTTCTTCATCAGACATTATTTATTTAATCCTGCACTTCTTAGAATAATCTCTACAAGTTCATCATAGGATATGCCCATTGCTGCAGCTTGAGCAGGTAAATCACTTGTATCAGTCATTCCCGGACTTGTGTTTACTTCCAGAATATATGGCGTATCTTCGGTAATCAAGAAATCTACACGACTGACTCCCGAACAACCACAAACTTTGAATGCTTGAATAGAAATATCTTTAACCCTTTGTGTCATTTCTTCAGATAATTCTGCAGGAATGATAAAGTCTGTCATACCTTTTGTATATTTTGCTTCGTAATCATACCATTCGGTATGTGTGCGAAATTCAAGAATTTCTGTAGCAACAAGTTCGTTATCTTTTTCTAAAATACCTACGGTTGTGCTGACACCTTCTAAGTATTCTTCTATCATAATATCTTGTTTGTATTTTGAAGCTTCAAAAACGGCTTTGACAAGCTCATCTGAGTTTGAAACTTTTGCCATACCAAGGCTTGAACCTTCTGAAACCGGTTTTACCATCATAGGATATTTCAAAGGTTTAACTTTTTCATACAGGTTATCACCTTTTGTTACCAATACCGATTTAATTAGAGGTAAACCTGCAGATGATAGAACTTTTTTTGTATATTCTTTGTTCATACATACTGCACTGGACATAACACCACACCCTGTATAAGGTATTTTCATCAACTCTAACAAACCTTGAATACAGCCATCTTCACCATATTTGCCATGCAAGGCGTTATATGCAATATCAAAACCTTGCAAATCCTTAGCAATATTTTCTGTAACTTCAACTAACTTTGCATTTTTATACCCAAGTCTTAATAATGCTTCGTAACAGTTTTTGCCTGAACGTCTTGAGACTTCAGCTTCTGATGACATACCTCCACATAAAACTGCTATTTTTGCGTCTTTTTGTATAGTTCCTTGCATATTTCTTCCTCACGTTTATTCATTTTTCCAATATATCTTATTTCTGGAATTAATTCTATTGTATAAGTTTCTTTAACTTTGTTATACATTAACAGCATTAATTCAAGTATATCTTGAGATGTTGCATTCCCTTTATTTACAATAAAGTTTGCGTGTTTTTCCCAAACTGCAGCATTTGGCATATCAAGCCCTTTTACTCCGGCTTTGTCTAATAATCTTCCTGCAGAATCGTGCTCAGGGTTTTTGAACACACTTCCTGCGTTAGGATGAGCCAAAGATGGTTGTATATTCTTTCTAAACTCAAGATTTCTTTCCATTAATTCTTTGATTTTATCAGGGGATTCTTTTCTTAAATCAAATTCAGCACCTAGCACAATGTATTTGTTGTTTTGAAGAACTGAATGCCTGTAACCGAAATCCATTTGAGATTTATTAAGATAAATTATATCGTCTTTTTCTTTATCATATACACAAGTCATTGTTAAAGTATCAGATATTGATTGACTGTGAGCACCTGCATTCATAAAAATATTTCCACCAATAGAGCCCGGGAAGCCAATCATAAATTCAAAACCTGACAGACCTGCTTCGTGAGCTTTTTGGGCTAACAAAGCGCCTCTTACGCCACATTCTGCGATTATTTTAGTTCCTCGGATTTCTAAGTGTTTCATTTTAGAAGTACAAATTATTGTTTCATCACAGCCTTGAGATGAGAACAATACATTTGAACAAGCACCAAGTACAATCGGATTCTTTTCTGAACGCATTATACTTAAAAATTCACCTTGAGATTCAGGAAAATAAATCTTTTTAACAATTCCACCTACTTTGAAAGTAGTCAGGTTCTTTACATTCAATAGCCAATGTTATACCTCTTTCGCTGTTTTAAGGCATTTAGCCAAATTTGTAATAGTACCTGCACCAAGCCCGATAACGACATCATTGTTTTTAAGGGTAGGTAAAAGTTTATCTGCAACCTCTTGGATAGAGCCGGAAATGTATTCTGCACCGTTGATTTCAGAAGCAAATTTTTCAGAATTTATACCTTCAATTTTATCTTCCGAAGCTGCATAAACATCAGTAATAATAAGCCTGTCTGCAGATTTTAGAGCATCTTTAAAATCATTCCATAAACTTTCAAGTCTTGAATACCTGTGAGGTTGGAATACTGCAACTACATTTCTGTCTGTAAATGATTTCATCGCAGTTAAAGTTGCTTTTATCTCTGTAGGGTGATGAGCATAATCATCATAAACAGGTATTTCACCAAGATCTAACATCTTTTGGAAACGGCGCCCCATACCTGTAAAGGTCGCCAAATGTTCTTTTATTTTATTAACATCAATACCAGCTTCATTTAATGCTGAAACAACAGCCAATGTGTTATATACATTATGTTCCCCCGGGATAATGATTTTTACATTTTCAAGTAAAATTTCATTATTATGGTAAATATCAAAAGTTGAATAACCGTTAGCAAAGTTTATATTTTTTGCCATATATTCAGCTTCATCTATACCAAATGTAATAAAATCATATCCTCTAAGTTTTAAATTCCCTGCATTGTCATTATTAATTATGATTTTTGCATTTGTTTTTAAGTTCATAAATAGCTTTTGGAAGGTTTCTATGATTGAATCCAAACCATTTTTATAAAAATCAAGGTGGTCAGCTTCAAGGTTATTCACCACAACGATATCAGGAGAATATTTAACAAGTGTTCCGTCACTTTCGTCCATTTCTGCAATAAAAATATTCCCGTCTTTGTCGTATTCTGCATTTGTATGATAATAAGGAACAAATCCTCCAACAACAAAAGAAGGGTGAAAATCAGCTTTTTCCATTACATATGAAGTCATGCCACTTGTTGTTGTTTTACCATGCGTGCCTGCAAATCCGATAAACTTTTTATCTGAATCAGAAACGAAGGCTAAAACATCAGAACGATGCAAAATTTTACAGCCAAGTTCTTTAGCTCTTACGACTTCGGGATTATTCATTCTTATTGCAGAACTAATAACCACAATCGCACCTTCAGGAACATTCTCTTTTGAGTGTCCTATATATATTTTTGCTCCTAAATCTCTTAGTTGGGCTACATATTTACTTTCACTAATGTCAGAACCTGAGACCTCGTACCCTTCTTGTATAAGATATTTGGCAAGTCCGCTCATTCCCACACCACCAATGGCTATAAAATGAAATTTTTCGTTCACAAGTACACTCTCCTTTATTATAGTAAATTATATTACAAAGTATGTTAATATAAAAGTATGTTTGAACTCTTATCTTTATACCTTGAATTTATTGAGCTGGAAAAAGGTTTATCACCCAATTCTATTGAGGCTTACAGGCGAGATGTTGAATTTTTTCTTGAATATTTTTCAGCAAAAAACAACTTAGATGAGATTTCAAGACATGATATAAGCAGTTATATAAGATATTTAAAAGAAAATGATTATGCGATAACAAGTATTACAAGAAAGATATCTTCTATAAAATCATTCTTTAAATGGGCTTGCATAACAAATAATGCAAAGAATAACCCTGCACAGTTAATAGAACTACCTAAACGACCTAAAAAACTTCCTAAAGTTATGACTTTAAAAGATATTGAAGAAATTTTATCCCATGATTTGTCTAAACTTGAGGCTGTAATTTTAGAATTATTATATAGTTGTGGTTTTAGAGTTTCTGAATTAGTTAATTTAAAAATAGCTGATATTAATTTGAAAGCAAAGTATGTTCTTTGTTTGGGTAAAGGGAGTAAAGAACGGTTAGTTCCAATCGGAGAAAAAGCAATAACTAAAATAAATGAATATTTACCTGAAAGAGATTTTATTATAAAGAAGAATAAACTAGATACAAAATTTTTATTATTACATGAAAATGGGCGTCTTGTAACAAGACAGGATATATATAACTTGGTTCATTCTCAAGGTGAAATAATCCATAAAAATATTTCACCTCACACTTTAAGACATAGCTTTGCAACACATTTGCTGGAAAATGGTGCAGATTTGCGTGTTGTTCAAGAGCTTTTGGGGCATAGTGATGTTGCAACAACTCAATTATATACACATATAAGTAAAAAACGGCTAAAAGAGGTTTATTTCCAAATAAATAGTTAATTATATTGATACTTAAATCTCTCATCACTTTACAATCCTTAACAAATATAGTATTATAATTAGAATATGGATGATCAATCAGAATTATTTACAGATATAAAAAATAAGTTAATTGCACAAAAACGTGCTCCTGAAGATATTCAGATGATAGAGAAAGCCTTTGAATTTGCAAAGAAATTACATCAAGGGCAATACCGAGTTTCAGAAGAACCATATATCATTCATCCGGTAGAAGTTGTGAAAATCCTATTGGATTTAAAAGCTGATACGCATACTTTAATGGCTGGCTTTTTGCACGATATTCTAGAAGACACTGATACTCAGCCAGAAGAAATAGAAGAATTATTTGGAACTGATGTTTTAAATTTAGTTCAAGGTGTAACAAAACTAGGTAAACTTCAATTCAAATCGAAAGAAGAACGTCAAGCCGAAAACTTCCGTAGATTATTTATTGCTATGGCAAGTGATTTTAGAATAATTTTCTTAAAACTTGCTGATAGATTACATAATATGCGTACATTAAATTTTATGGCAGCAGCTAAACAACAAAGAATTGCTCAGGAAACTCTTGATATCTTTGCGCCATTAGCAAATCGTTTAGGGGTAGGTAAAATTAAAGCAGAGCTTGAAGATTTGTCATTGAAATATCTTCACCCTGACAAATACTATGAAATTGCACAACTTGTTTCTCAAAAGAAAGCCGAAAGAGATTCAACAGTACAACTATTAATCAAAAAAATTAAACAAGATGTTAAAAAATTTGGTATTAAGGCCGAAATTACTGGGCGTGCAAAACATTATTACAGTATTTATAACAAAATGAAACGATTAAATGTTCAGTTTCATGATTTGTATGATATTACTGCTGTTCGAGTAATTGTTGATACAGAAAAAGAATGTTATGAAGTTTTAGGCTTGATTCACTCACAATTTAAGCCTATCCCCGGACGTTTTAAAGATTATATTGCAATGCCAAAGGGAAACATGTATCAATCCTTGCACACCTCTGTTATCGGGCCAAAACAAAAGCCGTTAGAGGTTCAAATAAGAACTTGGAAGATGCATGAGGTCGCTGAATATGGTGTTGCTGCTCACTGGAGATACAAAGAAAAAGGCTCTCAAAAAGCCAATTCAGATACAGATAAACAGTTCTCTTGGATGAGAAAACTTGTTGAATACAACAAAGATACAACTGATGCAGAAGATTATGTTAATTCCGTTAAATTAGATCTGTTCTCAGACCAAGTATTTGCATTCACTCCAAACGGTGATGTAATTGATTTGCCGGTTAATGCAACTCCTGTTGATTTTTCGTACAGAATTCATTCAGATGTTGGTCATAGAACCGTTGGGGCATTGATTAACGGCAGAATTGCACAACTGGATACAAAACTTAAAAACGGCGATATTGTTGAAATTTTGACCTCAAAAGTTCAAGCACCAAAACTTGGTTGGCTAAATTTTGTTGTAACAAAACAAGCTTCATCAAAAATTCGTCAATGGTTCAAAAAGAATAAACGAGAAGACCATATTGAACTCGGTAAATCTACGCTTGAACACGATTTGACCAAACAAGTATTTGATGAGTATGTAAAATCAGGCGAACTTGAAAAAGTTGCAAAACAAATGAATTACCAATCTGCAGATGATTTATTTGCAGCATTGGGATATGGTGAAACAACGGCCAATAAGATAATAAACAAACTTAAAAAGCCGTCAAAACCCAAAGAGCCTGTTATTGGTAGAGAACATAGAGCTTCTAAAAAAGATGTTGTTGGTTTAGAAGGACTTTTATATTCTTTTGCTCGCTGTTGCTCTCCTATACCAGGAGAACCTATTGTCGGTGTTGTTACAAGGTCAAAAGGCGTAACTATTCACCGTTTAGATTGCAAAACTCTTGATGATATAGAGCCTGAAAGACTTATTGATATCCATTGGTCAGGAAACAATACTGACAAGACTTATACAACAAGTATTAGAGTTGAAACTGCAGAAAAGGCAGGGCTTTTGAAGGATATTATAAGTGCAGTATCTGATAATAATACAAACATTATCTTTGCAAATGCCAAATCTAAGGCTAATTTAGGTGTAATAGAGTTGGGTATAGAACTTGATAATATAGAAACCCTAAAACGAGTAATGACAGCTATACAGAATCTGCCTGATGTGTATAGTGTGAAAAGGGTTCAAACATCTTATTCTCATGCACCAAAACAATTTGCAAAGAAAAATGCTCCAAAAAAGAAAACAAAACAAGAAAGAAAATCTAATTAAGAATTTTAATTTTATTTTTTTATTTTTCTAAATTGTTTTGAAAAATATTTTTTATTTTACTGAGAGTTCTATTCGATATATACAAATAACTTTTGTTGATAGTTCTTATCGATATATACCTATAATCTAATATAAAGTCTATTCGATATATTCCAATAATATTTTTCTAATTTTAACATTTTTGCAGTAGATAATATTTATTGATACAATTTTTATATGGACGGATTTTTACCTTATATTACGGGCGATGGCTCAGTCGGATTATATAGTGAGGAGTTTCATGATATCTATCACTCAGGCTATGGCGCACTTACCGAGGCTTATGAAAAGTTTGTATGTCCTTTGACTGTTGAAAAAGATAATATAAATGTTTTAGATGTGTGTTTTGGATTAGGTTATAATTCAAAAGCATTTCTAAATGCTAATAAAAATAAAAAAATAACTTTTGATTGCTTGGATATAAATAAAAGTCTAATGTGTTTATCTCCGTTTTTAAAAACAAATCACAGACTATGTGATTATTTTAGAAAACAAAAAGATAATGATAAATTTTCTAAGTATGTTAAAAAAGGTAAGTATAAAAAATATAGAATTGAAGATTGGGTAAACATAATTCTTATAAAAAATCTTTATGAAAAATTTGGCGAAGAATTTTTCTTGGAAGATATTTTAAGTCAGAGTCAATTTTCTCCGTTTTTTGAGCAAAATTTGATAAATTTTGTCAAATTTCTTCAAAAAAGGGGGTATAAAGACATAGGAAGCCCCTCAAAATGGCTCTTTTTACATAATATATATTATAGGTATTTATCGAAACGAGATATTTTGTTTAATTTTTATCCTGATGATGCGAGAAGAACTGTCCAAAAACTCAATAAAACATACGATTATATATTTTTAGATGCTTTTACGACAGATAAGTGCCCTCAGCTATGGTCGTTAGATTTCCTAACCCGACTGAATAAGCTAACCTCTCCAACCGGAGTATTGGTAACTTATACAAACTCTGTTATAATAAGAAATACTCTCATTGAATCCGGATATTTTGTTGGTAAAATAATAAATGAGGATAATAAATTTGTAGGTACTATTGCCTCCAAAGATAAAATAAAAATTAAAAATTATTTGAATGAATATGAGCTTGGACTTTTAAAAACAAAAGCAGGTATTCCCTATAGAGATTTTACATTGGCAGACAGTGCCGAACAAATTCTTGAAAGAAGAAAAAGCGAAGTGGAACAATCAAACTTGATGAGTTCTTCCAGATATATAAAACTTCATTCAAATAAAACAAAAAAGAGGTGTTCTGATAATGAATTATGATGTGATAGTTGTAGGTGGTGGTACAGCAGGTTGTGCCTGCGCATATACCCTTGGAAAATTAGGACTGAAAACATTAATAATAGAAAAAAACTCATTTTTGGGTGGGACAATGACATCTGCTCTTGTGACTCCAGCTATGAATACAGTATCAGGCGATAACACCAATTTTTATAAAGAACTGACTAAACGATTATCTAAGCTTGGAGGTCAAGCAACATACTTGGACGGCAACCCGGGGTGGTTTAATCCTGAGCTATTAAAAATTGTCTTAGATGAAATGATGAGTCATGCAAAAGTTGATGTTATATTCGATTCTGAAATAGATGATATAATTTGTGAAAAAAATCACATTAAAAAAGTCAAATTAAACTCTGATATATTATCAGTATATATCGAAACGAAGTATATTATAGACTCAACCGGCGATTGTAATTTTTTAAACAAAAATGATGAATTTCAACCAAATAATTTGCGTTTCATCATGAGTGGAATAAATATAAAACAATTTTCAGATTGGATAATGGAATTTGATAAAGACAGAAATGTTACGACCTCTGCTGTTATAGACGGTCAAATTCATTTATCAACAGCATACACTTGGGATACAGACAAAAAATGGGCATTAAGACCATTCTTTGAGGACGCAGTAAAAAAGAAAATCCTTAAATACAAGGACACTAGCTATTTTCAGGTGTTTACAGTTCCCGGAATGTTTGGGGCACTTGCTTTTAATACCCCTAGAATCGTTTGTACGCCTGAAATAAACCCTCTAGACCCTATCGCAAGGTCAAAAGCCTTACAATCAGGGCGACAAAGCATATTAAGGATTGCAAATTTTTGCAAAACATATTTAATAGGGTTTGAAAATGCTTATATTTCATCAATCGCAAACTCTCTTGGAGTAAGAGTTTCAAGGAGAATTAAGGGTAAATATGTTTATACTATTGAGGATTTGAGAAGTGGAAAAGAGTTTGAAAACCCTTGCCTTACTTCAAACTATCCTGTTGATATACATTCAAATAAAAAGAACAGCTCTGTTTTAGAAATGCAGAAAAAGAACTATACATTACCTTTAGAAGCGTTGATTTCTGCTGATTATGATAATTTGTTTGTTATTGGCAGATGTATTTCTGCAGATTTTCAGGCTCAAGCTGCACTTAGAATTATACCAAGCTGTTTTTCTATGGGTGAAGGTATAGCCAAGTATATTAGCCAACTAGGAGAATAGTATCTAACGCTCAACTATTATATACCTCTTATAAAGTGATTATTAAAAGGGGGTAATAATATATGATAGAAGGCTCTAAAACAGAACTCGAGTTGTTGAATGCGTTTGCAGGTGAATCAATGGCAAGAAACAGATATACTTTTTATTCTAAAGTTGCTAAGGAAGAAGGCTATGAACAAATCGCTGAGGTTTTTCTAGATACAGCAGAGAACGAAAGACAGCATGCCAAACAGTTTTACAAACATATTCCTAAAGGTATAAAACTTGTTGATGCAAATTATCCATTTTTTATGGGTAATACATTAGAAAACTTGAAAGCAGCTTTTGAAGGTGAGCGTGATGAATGGGAAACTATTTATAAAAATTCTGCGCAAATAGCGAAAGAAGAAGGCTACAAAGAGGTTGCCGACTTGTTTGAAAGAGTAATTGAAGTTGAAAGACATCATTCACATCGATACAATGAACTATATACCGAATTAAAAAATGGTAGTGTGTTTTGTAAAGAGTATAAAACACAATGGAAATGTAGAAAATGTGGTTATATAACTATATCACAATCTGCGCCAAAGAAATGTCCTCTTTGTTCACACCCTCAAGGATATTTTGAGATTTTTTGTGAAAAGTTTTAAAAGGGTGTTATTCTTCGTGTACTGCGTACACGAAGAATCTCCTGTAAGCCTTGTTAGAGATCTTTCGCTTTGCTCAAGATAACGGATACTTCGCTAATAGAAGGGGTTTATACATAATAAAACGACCCTCAATTGAAGGTCGTTTTTATTTTTCTAGATTGAATACTGCAAGAATTATGCAGCTTTTTTACAATTAATTTCTGAGATAAGATATTCAGCAATCCATTCAAAATCTTTATTAGCATTAGCAGCTTTTTTAAGATATTCAACAGAAGGAGAACCAATTCTAATAAGAGTCATAGCAACAACACCTCTTTTTAAGCCACGACCTACTTGTAATTGATTAACCAACTCAGGAACTGCAGGAGTACCTATATCAACCAAAATATTTTCAATTTCGTTTTTATCTGAATCATTTAATTTTGATAAGATTTCTGTAACTGTTTGCATATCTTTAACCTCATTTATTATGTATTTTTACATTATCATTATAAGGTAAAAAATAACAAAACCTTGATTTCCTTACATAATCTTTATATCTATATAAAGATTATGTATTATGAGAAAAATGTTTGAATTTTCATATATAATTCTTTCAAAGTTTCTGTTGGTGTGAAAGCCTTTCCTTTTACAAACTTATCTATAGAACGACCAGCTTGTCTTGCATCAACTTCCATAAAATTATTCCAAGTTGCAACAAAGTCTTTTTCCATTCCTGCATAGTTTGCTCTGGCAGTTCTACATTTATTTGCCCATTCTTGATACTTTTCAGGTATTACTTCTTGTCTTAGTAACTCTATAGCTTTTTCAGGTGTTATAGATTGATTTTTATCAATATATGCATCCATTATATTATTCAATTTGTCTCTAAAATACCTTTCAGGTTGTGAATATAAATTTTGTTTAGCATGTCTGAATTCGTGATGCATTGTATTTAAGATACGAGAGCGAGAACATGACGGAGTAATACAAATTGCACTATTATCACCTTTACAAAAGCCATTTGAACCTTTTTTATCTTCAAATATTAATTTTATTGGATTTTTTTCAAATCCGTAATTTTTCTTTGCTTCTTCAAACAATGCTTTTATATATTCTTCTCTATCTTTTATTTTTTCAATTTCTTTATATCGCTTTAGCATTTCTTTTGTTTGTTCAACCGTTATATCATCTCTCATGAATGTTTCTTGAAATGCTTTTTGAATATTTTTTATATTTTTAACTTGGTATTTCTTTACACCATATATAGCACCCAAAGTTGCGACAGCTGTAGCTCCAATTCCTAACAATATATTTCTTTTTTTATTGTTAGATGGCTCTGTTTCCTTATTCTGATTTATTTGAACACTATCTCTATTCAAGGGTTGAGAAAGTACAGGATTAAATGGAGTTCTTTGTATATAAGATTCTGTATGAATATTGTGATTTTTTAAAGCTTCAAATGTTGGAGATATAGAATAATAACTCATACAACAACCTTTATATTTTGTACCTACATAGATATAAAGTATTTTTGAATTATAAAATTGCCCCGCCCCACCACATCATATCATATCATATCATATAGAGCATTATAACTTGACTTCAGCCTTGTGAAACTCATTTTAACATTTTGTTACAATTACAGAATATAATTATTTTTCAGTCATGCTGAACTTGTTTCAGCATCTTTTTAACTGTGGATTACAAATCATACATTAATTAGATCCTGAAATAAATTCAGGATGACTAAAGATTTTTTGACTATTTTTATATTTCTAATCTGTTTTCTAAGCCTGTTAATTCGCAAATTTGAGCTGCCCATTGTTTAATAATTTCAGTATCATCTAATTTGTAAGATATAGGTTTTCCAACTTTTACTGTCATATGTTTACCAAACAATTTTTTAGAATATCCGTCAAATCCACAAATACCAATAGGTACAATATCAAATTTAGCCTTTTTAGCAATAGTAACAAAGCCTTTTTGAACAGTTGTTATAGCATTTTCTTTAGAAATTTTACCTTGAGGGAATATACCCAAAGACCAGTCAGTTTTTAATAAATCAAATACTGTTTTAAAAGTTGCAATTTCAGGATTCTCACGATTTACGGCAAAAGCGCCTAAATGTATAACTAAAAATCTTAATAATGCATTTTTATCGGTAAATAGTTCTTGTTTTGCCATATAAGCAACTTTTCTCTTTCCCGCAAGAGAAGTAAAAGGTGGATCAAGATATGATACATGATTTGGTGCAAAAAGATATTTACTTTTTTTATCAATATTTTCTCTGCCTTCTATTTTTATGTCATACAAAAGTTTTCCAATAGGAGCTACGACAAAATTTAGGAACCATATATAAAATAGTGAGCCTAAAAACCCATATTCTTTAGGAAATCTTCTGTTATAATTTCTATTTTCCATACTTCTTAATCCTTAAACCTCTAATCCTTATGACTATATGTAAAACCTGTAAGTTTTTCTATTGAATGTCCCCAATCATCAACCATTTTTTCAACATTATCAGAACAAGGGATAACTTCTCCAATATTAACAACAATTTTTCCTGTAAATGGCCAACGATGAACTTCTTGTGTACCGGTTATACCAATAGGTAATATTCCACATTTTGTACTTTTTGCTAATGATGCAAACCCCTTAGTTACATTACTTATAACTCCCGGTTCTTGCCTTGTACCTTGAGGAAATATACCTAAAACCCAGCCTGTAGATTTTAATGATTTAACTGTTTTTATGGTAGATACTCCTAGTTTTTCTCTATCTACTGCAAATGCTCCTAACCAATCTAACCACCAACGCAAAAACAAATTGTTAAATAATTCTTTTTTAGCCATATATGCAACACCTCTTGGCATAATACCTGCCATTAAAGGTGGATCTAATGTTGATAAATGGTTTGCTGCAACAATATAATTAGCATCTTTTGGAATATTTTCTTTTCCATGAACCTCAAGCCTATATACAAGTTTGAATCTAACCATATACCCTATGCTAGTAACTAAATAAAGAAAGATTCTTCTCCATACATTATAAAAACTTGGTTCTCTTAGAGAATACTTGTTAGTTTCTGTCTTCTTAGTTTGTACCATTTTTTACCCTCGTCTAATAAAAGTATTATACTACAAATATTTTTATCATATAATAGAACCAAACGGACTTATTAATAAGGGAGAATGCTATGAATAAAACAGCTACATGTGAACTTGAAAACGAATTATTTAAGAGTGTTTTTGACAAAACACCTGATTATATAAAAAATTCAAAACTCATTGATTTAGATAATCCTGATGAATTTTCTTTTACATTAACAAAAGAAAATTTACACGAATATGATGCCGAAAAGAATCCAAATGGATTGAATCTTTTGGAGTGGTTTGCTAATTATGCAAAAGAGGCTAAAGTTTCTACAGCTGGAATTAGAGGACCTCAAAACATATTGTATCCTCAAGACACACGTTTCCCTATCAATTTAGTAGGAATTATACTTGCCACAATAGCAAAAGCTTTGGTATTAAAAGAAAAATATCCTGATAAAAAAATTATCAAGCTTGTTGGTAGTGAAGTTAGATATAATTCAGACTTGTATCTTGAAGCTATTGCACGTATTCAAGCGGCTCAAGGTATAAAAACTCTTACTCCTCAAGAAAGACATACTATTCCTATTTGGTTAGCATCTTTCTTAGCGTTTAAACTTGATTTGGTAGGTGGTGAATACATCACATCAAGTCATGGTATTTCTGTTAAAACTGCAACTAAAGATTTGAATTCTCAAGGTAGTCAGTTCTTACCGGAAGAATCTTTAGAATTTGTTAATAAAATTCAAGAAATATTCAATGAAATTGAAGAAAAAGGTAGCTATACAATAAAAATTTCTGCCAAAAATAATCCGTTAATAGATGAATTTATCATGGCAAAACTTAATGACGGTATCGATTTATATGTAGAATACTTGAAATCTGGTGTAGCAGAAAACCTTAGCGATATCAAAAAAATGGAAGGTAAAATTGTAATTGAAGCTGTTGGTGGGTGTGCATATAGAACACTTAGCCGAGTTTTAGATAAACTTGATATTGATAGCAAGTTTGTTTGGAATAATACAGAAGAAGACCCATTTTTCCATTCTATAGGTAAATATGACCATGATCCTAAAGGTAATAAAGCTTTTTATGATTATTCTGTTGATGCAACTGTTGTGGGGGTAAAACCAAATGGTGAAACTTTCTTCCCAGTTATTGATACTTTGCATTATGAAAGAGTTTTAGAGGATTGTCCTCTAGGTACTGCTGTTCTTATTACAGACCCTGATCATGACAGATTAACAATATGCCAAATAGAGAGTGAAGGTAACTGCGATACATTAGATGAAACAGGTGTTTCTTATATAAAACTAGGTGACGAAAGAGTTTTGACAGTATTTACTGCAAACCAAGCCTTCCTAATGTTAATGGACTTTAGAGCGAAACAACTAAAAGCTCATAACAAATGGAAAAATCACCCAAGATTTATGATTAAAACAACTGCGTCTGCACTTTCATGGGACGAATGGGCTAAGCATAATGGTGTAAAAGTCGTAAATGTACCTGTTGGATTTAAAGAAATTGCTAATATAATGAAAAAAGTTGAACTTCAACTTAAACTTCGTCCTTATGACAGTGTTAAAGTTGATGATGTATTTGACAAAACAGTTGATTTAGGTGTAAATCCTCGTTTAATTTTTGCTGGAGAAGAATCTGGTGGAATGATAATGGGCGCTGAGGATATGGTTAAATCTTTAACCGGTAGAGAAGCTATTGCAATGAGAGAAAAAAGTGCTACAGAGGCTATTATTGTTGCCTCATCTTTGATTGCAAAACTTGAAACTGAAAACAAAACTCTTTCTCAATATTTGATTGAAGTTTTTGAACATAATAAAATTACTTCTCAGTTTGATACAAGAGTAGATATCGCATATTATAACGAATCAGAACCTGATATCGAAAAATTGAAAGAAGCAAAAGTAGCAGGTGAAAAATTAAGAACAAAGAATGATTTATTCTTCTTATCTCTTGCTATAGCAATAAAAGAAGGTATTGCAACCTTAGAACAAGTTAAAGATGTTTTGAATGATGCGTTCCCTGAATTAAATTTTGATGATTTAAAATCAGTAAAATTCGTTGGTGATGGTACATATTTAGAATTTGCTAATAAATACATCGAAATTAGACCTTCAGGTACTGATGCTAAAACAAAAGCTTATGGTGGAGGTTTGAATCTTGATGAAATTACTAAATATGCAAGAATTTTAGGTAATTATTCAGGAGAAAGAACTGAAAAACACAATGCTCTTATAACTGAAGAATTTTACGAAGCATCAAAAGAAACTGCATTGAATTACTACTTAAAATTTGTAGATAAAGATGCAAACAACGAACAGTTCGTTATTCCAAACTATAGAACCTTGGAGGATTTATGAGAACAGCCATTTATCCAGGAAGCTTTGACCCTATAACTAACGGACATTTAGATGTCCTTACTACAGGGTCAAAGATATTTGGCAAGGTTATAATTGCAGTTTCAAATAATATAAATAAAAACTCTTTTTTGACTGTTGAAGAAAGAATAAACTTAATAAAAGAAAGCGTTAAACATCTTGACAATGTTGAGGTCGATTCTTTTGACGGTTTAACAGTTAATTATGCCAAAGAACGTGGTGCAACAATCCTTTTGAGAGGTTTAAGAGCTGTTTCTGATTTTGAATATGAAATGCAGTTATCTCAGACGAATAGTGAGCTTTCACCTGATATAAAGACGGTGTTCCTAATTACAAAACCAGAGTACAATTTTATATCTTCAAGCACTGTAAAAGAAATATTCTTGAATAATGGGGATATATCAAATTTTGTACCAGAACCTGTAAAGAATTATTTGTTAGAACAAAAAAACAAATAGATTTATGTTAAAGCTGGTCCACCCAATTCTTTATATAAAGCCATAGCTTCTTCTGAGACCTCTTGATTGTCACATATTTTTGCAAAAGTTTCAGCTAAAAATTCTGCTTCGTCAGATTGTGCATAAGAAGAAACGCTGCCTGCAGCTTCCATTTTTTTAGGATTTGTTACCCAATCATTAAGAGCTTTGACTTCATCTGCTGATGTACAATTATGGTATGCTGCAAATGCATGAGATTTTAAATTTGTATCATTTAAATGCCCCATTTCATGATAAATTGTACTAAATCTTGAAGCTGGCTTAAAGTTAAAACCAATATACTTTCCATTTTCACTACAGCGATTGAATATATCGAATAATAAAGCTCGTTTTTGAGCATCTGTTAATTTTTCAATCTCTGTCATATTTGTTAAAAGACCTTTTTCTTGCGCAATTTCTTTAACTCCCGGAGTCGAAAAAAGACGTTTTAATGTAATATTAGGGGCAAAGAAAGTTGCATAACCCATATCTTCAAGAGTACTAAAATTTGAAAGTAGTTGTACTTTATCATCAAAATTTGT
>ERZ779681.182-NODE-182-length-25099-cov-1.91219_pt1 | contig 25099 bp, 21 predicted proteins | sample MGYA00511905_ERZ779681 | MGnify/ENA primary metagenome ERZ779681 (study PRJEB29588, sample SAMEA2144578) | human gut metagenome | biome: human gut; feature: human-associated habitat; material: faeces | place: Denmark | collected 2008/2010 ... | reverse complement strand
CACGTCCTTTGTGAATGATAAGGTCAATAGCCTTGCAGTGGTCTTCAACATAAAGCCAGTCACGGACATTAAGACCTTCACCATATACAGGAAGTGGCTTATCATTAAGAGCATTGGCAATCATAAGAGGAATAAGCTTTTCTGGGAAGTGGTATGGTCCGTAGTTGTTAGAACATCTGCTTATAGTTACAGGAAGTCCATAAGTTCTGTGGTAAGCTAATACTAAAAGATCAGCACCAGCTTTTGATGAGCTGTATGGGCTTGATGTATGTATAGGTGTTTCCTCTGTGAAGAAAAGGTCAGGTCTGTCAAGTGGAAGGTCACCGTATACTTCATCAGTAGATACCTGATGATAACGCTTAATTCCGTACTTTCTGCACGCATCCATAAGAACAGCAGTACCTTTGATGTTAGTGTCAAGGAATACTTCCGGGTTCTCGATAGAACGGTCAACGTGTGACTCGGCGGCAAAGTTTACAACCATATCTGGGTGTTCTTCTTCAAAAAGCTTGTATACAGCTTCTCTGTCAGTGATACTTTCCTTAACAAATCTGAAGTTAGGATTATCCATTACAGGAGCAAGTGTTGAGAGATTGCCCGCATATGTAAGGCAGTCAAGACAGATAATTCTGTAATCTGGATATTTCCTTAACATATGGAAAATGAAGTTGCTTCCGATAAATCCGGCACCGCCGGTAACAATAATATTCATATATAATCCTCGTTTCTGTGCACATATTAATAATTAAAATGGTGCAGTGTGCGCTACACACCAAATGATAATATATTCTAGCTATGAAGTACGTCAATATATTTGCCGTCAAGCACATCTTTTAAATACTGTCCGTACTGGTTTTTCTTTAAGACTTCATAAGTCTTAAGTACGTCCTCTTTAGTTATCCAGCCGTTAAGATAAGCTATCTCTTCAAGGCAGGCTATTTTACGGTGCTGATGTGTTTCAATTGTCTTAACGAAGTTAGTAGCTTCAACAAGGCTTTCGTGAGTACCAGTGTCAAGCCAGGTAAAGCCCTGACCTAAAAGTTCTACATTGAGGTTGTTGTTCTCAAGATATATACGGTTAAGGTCTGTTATTTCAAGCTCACCTCTTGCAGATGGCTTTAAATTCTTCGCATACTCTACAACCTTGTTATCATAGAAGTAAAGACCTGTTACACAGTAATTGCTCTTAGGCTTGGCTGGCTTTTCTTCTATAGATATAGCCTTGCCGGCTTCGTTAAATTCTACAATACCAAATCTTTCAGGGTCATCAACGTAGTAACCAAATACTGTAGCACCTATGCCTTCTTCAGCGTTTTTAACAGCATTTTTAAGACGTTCCTTAAGTCCGTTGCCAGCGAATATGTTATCGCCAAGAACCATAGCAACAGTGTCATCGCCGATGAATTCCTCACCGATAATGAAAGCCTGTGCAAGTCCGTCAGGTGATGGCTGTACAGCATAAGAAAGATTAACACCGAACTGGCTTCCGTCACCGAGAAGCTCTTTGAATCTAGGTGTATCCTGTCGAGTAGATATTATAAGAATATCACGAATTCCAGCAGTCATAAGAACTGACATAGGATAATATATCATAGGCTTATCGTATATAGGAAGAAGCTGTTTACTTGTTACCATTGTGAGTGGATAAAGGCGTGTGCCAGAACCACCAGCGAGAATAATACCTTTCATAGTCATTCCTCTTTTCTTAATAAATAGTGTGTTTTAAATAAATTAATACCTGTTTAGCAGATTAGTGCTTACTAAGTAGATTATAGTTTTTTAGTAAATTGATATTTGCTTTTTGTTTTGATATATATATAATAAAAGGTGACGTAACGTCATCTTCAAGTATTTTTTGTGATACAAGAAGAAATTTTATCATTATTTATGATTTTTATGGTTTCAAACAGATCTTCAAATAGGATTTTAATAGTCCTTAAAATATAATTTCAAATAAGCTTTCAAATAGGATTTGCAATAAGTTTTTAAACAGAATTTCAGGTATGATTACAGTAAAATATACCATAAAGAAAAGAGGAAGTTATGCATAAAGAAGGTTATTATTCTTCTGGTGAGTTTGCCAAGAAAGCAAATGTCACAGTAAGAACTATAAGATATTATGATAAACAGAATATTTTAAAGCCGTCACTTCTTACAGAGGACGGAGTAAGGTTTTATACGGATTCAGATTTTACGAGGCTGCAGCAGATACTGTTGTTTAAGTATCTGGGGTTTTCGCTTGAGGATATAAGAAATATGACTATCGGTGATTCAGATTATCATATTCTTATGAATTCACTCAGGCTGCAAAAAAGAATGATACAGGATAAGATAGCACAGATGCAGTTAGTGTGTAAGATGTTTAATGATATAGAAGATTCAATTAACAGCGGAAAAGGAATAGACTGGAGCAATATGCTTGACATTATTCATTTGACGACTATGGAAGACAGTATAAAAAAACAGTATCTTAATGCCGAGAATATATTGGCAAGAATTAATCTGCATAATCAATTTTCTATTAATAAACAAGGGTGGTTTCCGTGGGTATATGAGCAGTGTAATATTGATAATGGAATGAGAATACTTGAAGTTGGATGTGGGGATGGCAGTTTGTGGGTTGACAATATAGGGCAGCTAGCGATGAAGAGCAGAAAAGCTGAATTATCTAAAAAAAGAGAAGGTATATTTATAGATCTTACAGATGTGTCAGAAGGGATGATAAATGATGCTGAAAGAAATGTAAATAGAGCAATGGAAAGCTGGAGGGGAAGAGAATATGATGTTAATTTTACATTTAGAGCAGCTTCTTGCGAAAATACAGGTGCAGAGAGTGGACAATATGATCTGGTAATAGCTAATCATGTGTTGTTTTATTGCGATAATATAGAAAAAGCGTTAGCTGAGATTATTCGCGTGTTAAAGCCATACGGAATGTTGGTGTGTAGTACATATGGATGCAGACATATGCAGGAAGTTAATAAGCTGGTTTATGAATATGATAACAGAATTGCACTTGAAGCAAATAAACTTTTTGAGATATTTGGACTTGATAATGGAGACAAAATACTGAATAAATATTTTTCAAGTGTTGAGAAAAGAGAATATGAAGATGGTTTGATTGTTGATGATGCGGAGCCATTAGTGGATTATATTTTATCATGTCATGGAAACCAGAAGGAATATCTGGTGGATAAATATACAGATTTTAAAAAATATGTTGAAAAAAAACTTAAACGGCCTATGAGAATAACAAAAGAAGCAGGTGTGTTTGTGTGTAAAAAATAATATATTGCAGACATATCCAGAATATGCTAAAATCAAAAGAAGCGTGTTTTAGTAAGTGTATGTTTTGAATATACTTATTTTAGAAATGGTTTTATATTGATATTTTTTGGAATAATATAGGTATGCGATGAATTTAATGTGGATTTTATAAAGTTAAAGGGCATTATGAATATAATATAGATTTGGGATTGTTTTAATATCCAGATTAATAACAGATAGAATATAGAGGTTTTTATGGATTTATCAAAATTTTTTCTAAATACGGGAGAAGCATTAAGACCAGTTCTTATAAAGATTATTCCTATGAAATTATTGAGCAGGATAAAGGCAGGAATAATTAATGATGCAACAGAAAAGCTTTCAGAGGATTCAATAAAAAAATATGAATTGGGACATTACAAAAGTGGTGCCAATATAATAGGTAATATAAAAGGGGATAATGGTCTTGGACAAAGTGCAAGAATTATGTGCAGACTGCTTGATGAGAATTCGGAACCTCATATTATAAAAGATTTTTTTGTGCCACCTGGAGGTTCAAGAAGTAATGATACTTATGATGACAGATTGACAGAGGAACTTCCTTACGACGTTAATATTATTCATGTTAATGCAAGTGAATTTATGGTTGCATATTTGAGTCTTGGTAAAGAAACGTGGGATTATAGATATAATATAGGTTATTGGGCATGGGAGCTTGAAACATTTCCAGACGAATGGCTTCCAGCATTTAAGCTTGTTGATGAGGTGTGGACACCATCGGATTTTGTTACAAATACTTTGAAAAAATATACCGATAAGCCAGTAATTACTGTGCCACATTGCGTTGCACCTAAGGCGGATATAGAAAAATATAATAGAAAGCATTTTAATCTGCCTGATGATAAGTTTTTATTCCTTGTAATGTATAATAGCGGAAGTGTTATGGAAAGAAAGAATCCTTTAGCTGCTATTAAAGCGTTTAAGGAGGCATTCTGCAAGAATAAAGAAACAAAGAATAAGTATAAGAATGTTGGACTTATTATCAAGGTAAGTGAATCAGAGCTTTCAGCTGATGATGAAAGTATAATAAATTCAGTGATTGATGATTGTGATAATATTTATTATATGTGTGGACAGATTAGTAAAGATGAAGTTAACGCATTATTAGCAGATGTGGATGTGTATGTTTCACTTCATCGTTCAGAGGGATTTGGTCTTGTAATGGCAGAGTCCATGTATGTTGGTACACCGGTTATAGCAACAAACTGGTCGGGCAATACTGAGTTTATGAATAGTGATACAGCGTGTATGGTCGGCTATGATATGATAGAGCTTGATAAGGATTATGAACCTTTTAAAAAAGGCAATGTATGGGCTGATGCACATATTGATGAAGCGGCAGAATATATGAGAAGACTTTATGAAGATAAGGATTTCTATAATAAAATATCTGATAATGGTCAGGAATATGCTAAGGAGCATTTGTCATATAAACGCTCTGCTGATATTGTGAGTGACAGACTAAGAAAGATACATAAGAGCGTTTAGGACATAAACAGATGGAGGTATAAGGTGAAACATTTAAAAGAGTTATATGATTATAGAGAGATGGTGTTCAGTCTTGTAAAAAAAGATTTACGAGGAAGATATAAAGGGTCAGTTCTTGGATTTTTATGGACATTTATTAATCCGTTACTTCAGCTTATGGTATTTACCCTTGTTTTCTCTGTAATTATGAAAGCAGGATATGATCAATATTATCTGTTCTTATTCGTTGCGTTAGTTCCATGGATGTTTTTCTCATCAAGTGTGCAGGACGGTTCTACTGCAATAATAAGGGAAAAAGATATGGTTAAGAAAATATATTTCCCTAGAGAAGTAATGCCTATAGCTACAGTGACAAGTGGCTTTGTTAATATGCTGCTTACATTTATAGTTATATTTATTGTGCTTATAATTTCGGGAAAAGGTATTAATCCAAAGGCATTATTATGTCTTCCTTTTGTTATGATTGTAGAATATATTTTATGCCTTGGAATTGCAATGATTGTTGCAGCACTTACAGTGTATTTTAGGGATCTTCAGTATATTTTAGGAATATTTACAATGGCACTTCAGTATATGACACCAGTTATGTATGGAAGTGAGATGGTTCCTGAGTGGGCAATGCCAATATTTCAGGCTAATCCAATGACACCAATAATAGAGATGTACAGACAGATTTTATATTATAAAGAGGTGCCAGAAATGATATCACTTTTATATGTATTAACATTAGGAATTATATTTATTGTTCTTGGTTTTGTTTGTTTTAATAAGTTACAGAAGGGATTTGCTGAAAACTTCTAAACTTGTAATAATCTGTATGTTTAAGAGATGGAGATTGATATGAAAGATAGTAATAATGCAATAGAAGTTAATGGAATTACAAAGCATTTTAAAGTTTACTATGATAAGGGAAGTGAACTTAAAGAAAGAATGCTTTTTTGGAAAAGAAATAAGTATGAGAATAGAACAGTATTAGATAATATTTCATTTTCAGTAAAAAAAGGCGAAGCTATTGGTTTAATTGGTAAAAATGGATGTGGTAAGTCAACAACTCTGAAACTATTAACTAAAATAATATATCCTAATAGCGGTACAATAGAAATGTCAGGAAGAGTTTCGAGTCTTATAGAGTTAGGCGCGGGATTTCATCCAGATATGAGTGGACGAGAAAATATATACACTAATGCCTCTATATTTGGATTAAATAAAAAAGAAATAGATGCAAGGCTTGATGATATAATTGCATTTTCAGAATTACAGGAATTTATAGATAATCCAGTAAGAACATATTCTTCCGGAATGTATATGAGATTAGCATTTTCAGTTGCTATTAATGTAGATGCGGATATTCTGCTTATTGATGAAATACTTGCAGTAGGTGATGCTAATTTTCAGGCAAAATGTTTTAATAAGCTTAGAGAGATAAAAGCAAGTGGAACAACTATTGTAATTGTATCACATTCGCTTGGACAGATAGAACAGATATGTGACAGATCAATATGGATAAGAGATGGACATATTGAGATGGAAGGAAGACCTAAGGATGTACATCTTCAGTATCTTGATTATATGAATCAGGAAAGAATGGATCAGGCAGAAAAAGACAGAATCAGGGAAGAAACAAAGGCTGCGAAAGAAAGAGCCGAACAGGCCAAAAAGAATATAAAGAGATTCGGAGATAGGAGAGCCCAGTTTACAGATATTAAAATGCTGGATAGCAATGGAAAAAGTCAGAATACATTTAGAACTGGCGAGGCAATGATGCTGGATTTGAATTATCATGTTAATTCAAAAGTAACAGATTGTGTATTTGGGTTTGGTATATTCAGAAGCGATGGCTTATGGTGTTATGGAACAAATACCCGAATAGACAGATTGGATAATTTTGATATAGAGAAGGATGGAAATTATAAAGTCATTCTTGAAGACCTTTCATTAATACCAGGTCAGTATTGGGTTGATGTCACTATTGAATGGGGAGATGGTAATCCAGTAGATTATTATAAGGAAGCTATGAGATTTGAAGTAGTATCTAATGTTGGAGATACTGGTGTTGTTAGATTGCCACATAAGTGGGAACTGAATATTTGATTGCTAAAATGACAACAGATAGTTCTAGGAAAAGAGGTTGAGTATGAAAAATATAAATATAGAAGAGATTATGGATGAAATAAGAGAAGATATAAAACAAAGAGGTCTTGATGATAAAGATATATCTTTTGATGATATAGTCCTTCTTGGTGGAGGAACAGGAAATCCATATGATAAAAGAGCGTATAAAGATGAAGTATTCAGCTTGGGTGAAGAGATGGAAGTTTTATCTTATAGAGAACTTTCAGGTAATCCAATTTCTAAAATAATAAAGAAAATAAATAGAAGGCTTATTGCATTTTATATAGAGTCAATTGTTGATGATCAAAATAAATTTAATAGAGACGTCCATAAATTGTTTAATATGAATATAAGCAGATTTGAGGAAGATGATGATAAGATAGCAAGCCTGGAAAAGAAACTGTATGAATGTGAAAAAAAGGTTGCTGAGTTAGAAAAAAAACTTTTAGAAAAATAATTTTATAAAAGTGAAAGGGAAAGATATGAGAATAATACAGCTGTTGCCAACGATTTCATATGGAGATGCAGTTAGTAATGACACTATTGCAATACAGAGTGTTTTAAAAGAAATGGGATATAAAACAGAAATATATGCCGAATCTATAGATGTAAGATTTTCTAAGAAAGTAGCAACACACATCAGTAAAATGCCTAAGCTTAATTCAAATGATATTGTTATTTATCATATGTCTACAGGAGCTCAGCTTAATTGGGATTTTGGAAAGTTTGAATGTAAAAAGGTTATGATTTATCACAACATAACACCTCCGGAATTTCTTATGAAATATAATGACAGAGCAGCAATTCAATGTTCAGAGGGATTAAGATCACTTAAATGGCTTGCTGATAAAGTTGATTATTGTATAGCTGTTTCTGAATTTAATAAAAGAGATCTGATAGAGTATGGATTTAAGTGCAAAATAGATGTGTTACCTATAGTTATACCATTTGAAGATTATGACAAAGAATCTGATCCTGTACTTGATAGAAAGCTTAGAAGTGATAAGAAAAAGAATATAATATTTACTGGACGAATTGCACCTAATAAGTGTCAGCAGGATGTAATAAAGGCATTTGCGGATTATCAGAGATATTATAATAGTGAGTCAAGACTTATATTAATCGGATCAAGTAACGGATATTCCAATTATAGAAAACGTCTGGAAAGTTATGTTAATGCATTAGGAATAAATGATGTCATCTTTTCTGGACATATTAAATTTGCAGAAATTTTATCGTATTACAAAACTGCAGATTTGTTCTTATGCCAGAGTGAACACGAGGGGTTTTGTGTGCCATTAGTAGAGGCAATGTATTTTGATGTCCCAATACTGGCATATGATTCTACCGCGATATTCGATACTCTTGGTGGAGCAGGAATAATAATGCACAACAAGAATTCATTAGAAACCGCAGGTTTAATGAATAAAATTCTTACAGATAATGATTTAAGGCAGACGATTATAGATAATCAAAGAGAACGTCTTGCTGATTTTGATAACAATAAAATAAAAGAAACCTTTAAAATACTACTAAAAGAGAATGTGTTATAAGTAGTGGATATTGTTGTAAGAGAAATCTTTGTGGAGGACTAAATATGAAAAAGAAAATAGCCTTTGTTGTTCAGCGATATGGTTTGGAAGTAAATGGTGGAGCTGAATTACATTGCAGACAGCTAGTAGAACATATGAATAGTGCCTATAATGATAATTATGATATAGAAGTATTGACTACCAAAGCAGTTGATTATGTAACATGGAAGAATGAATATAAGAATAGCGAAGATATTATAAATGGCATTTTGGTAAAAAGATTCGGCGTTTCAAAAAAAAGAAATATATCAGAATTTAATAAAATATCCGCAAAGGTTATAGGAAGACCGCACAATGATTCAATGGAAGAGGAATGGTTTGACAGACAGGGACCTTATTGTCCGGATTTGATTAGTTATATAAAGGAGAATTCTTCTAATTATGATGCATTTGTGTTTATGACATATCTGTATTATACAACAGTAAAGGGACTTCCAGAGGTCAGTGATAAGGCAATACTCATACCAACAGCACACGATGAGCCGCCAATTTATCTTAATTACTTTAATAAATTGTTCCATATGCCTAAGGGGATTTTTTATAACACAATAGAAGAAAAGAAATTTATAGAGGGAAAGTTTAATAATTCCGACATATTAAATAATGATGGTAAAGGTGGAGTCGGTGTTGAGGTTCCTGAAAATATTGACGTAGAAAATTTTTTAAAAAAACATAATCTTAAAAACTATATGGTATATGTAGGAAGAATAGATGAAGCAAAAGGCTGTAAAGAACTGTTTAAATATTTTGAGAGATACAAAGAGCATAATGATGATGAACAGTTTAAATTAGTTCTTGTTGGAAAGCCGGTTATTAATATACCTAAAAGAGATGATATTGTCAGTCTGGGGTTTGTATCAGATGAAGATAAATTTGCAGCAATAGCAGGTTCACAATTTCTTATAATATCATCTCAGTTTGAAAGCTTGTCAATGGTTGCACTTGAAGCCATGTGCCTGAAGAAACCAATTTTAGTTAATGGAAGATGTGAAGTGCTTAAAGGTCATTGTATTCATGGTAATTCAGGATTATATTACAAGAATTATTATGAATTTGAGGGATGTATTAATTATATTCTGTCACATAAAGAAGAAAGTGGTTTAATGGGTGAGAATGGTCTGTTATATGTCAATGAAAACTATAAGTGGGATGTAATAACAGACAGATTTAATGATATGTTACAGAAAGTTATAGGATAATATTATTGAATGCTTGAAAGGAGCAATATGAATAAAATAGCATTTGTGTGCCCTTGGTATGGAGATACAATTAAGGGTGGTGCAGAGGCAGAACTTCGGGGTTTAGCAAAGCATATGTCTGCAGCAGGGGTTGATGTTGAGATAATATCAACAACTGTAAAAGAATTTACAGCAGATTGGAGTAAGAATTATTACAAGCCAGGCGTGACAATGGAGGACAATCTGCAGGTAAGAAGATTCAAGATAAGAAAAAGAGATACAGTTGATTTTGACAGAGTTAATGAAAAGCTGATGAATAACAGATTGCCATTATCTAAAGAAGATGAAGAAATATATTTCAGAGAAATGGTTAATAGTCCGGATATGTATGAATATATAAGAAATAATAAACAAAAATATAGTCTGTTTGTATTTATTCCTTATATGTTTGGAACAACTTATTATGGAATACAGGAATGTTTTGAAAAAGCTGTGTTAATTCCCTGCCTTCATGATGAAAGTTATATTTATATGAATGGATTTAAAGAAGTATTTCCTAAGCTTGCCGGAATGATTTTTCATGCACAGCCAGAATGCGATCTTGCAAAGAGGGTATATGATTTAAGCAAAGTAAAGACATATGTTCTGGGAGAAGGCGTTGATACCGGAGTGAAGGGTGATGCCAAGGCATTCAGAGAAAAATTTAATATATATAGTCCGTTTGTATTGTATGCTGGAAGAAAAGACAGAGGAAAAAATATATACACATTAATTGAGTATTTCAGCCAGTTTAAAAGAAATGCGGTAACACAGGATCAAAAGGATATGAAATTGCTTCTTCTTGGAGGAGGAACAGTGGATATACCTGAAAAATATAAAAGTGAAATAATTGATTTAGGTTTCGTGTCTAAAGAGGATAAATTTAATGCGTATGCAGCAGCAACGTGTTTATGTCAGCCATCGGAAAAAGAAAGCTTTTCATTAGTTGTTATGGAAAGCTGGTTGTGTAAAAGACCAGTATTAGTAAGCGGAAAATGTAATGTTACAAGACATTTTGCTTCATTAACCAATGGCGGCTTATACTTTGAAAGCTATTATGAATTTGAAGGTGCATTAAATTATCTGATAAACCATAAGGATGATTCAGATATTATGGGAGAAAATGGCTATAATTATGTTATGAATAATTTTGCATGGGATGTTATAGTAGACCGATATTATAAATGTTTTCAGGAACTTGCTGAACAGGGAGGAATGTAATGGAAGATAATAATATAAAGAAGAAAAGAATTATTATGATTGGATATATAGTCATTGCAATAGCATTTTTTATGCTGTTTTCATTTATGACGTATAGAAAGTTACAACAAGCGGATCTGGATGCAGATTTTAGTTCTTTAATAATTGAATCAAATGATTTTGTTAATGGTAATTTCTTTTTAAATGGCTGGAATCAGACAGGGATTTCATTTTTCCTTACAGATTTTCTTTTCTTTTCACTAGGTTCAGCTATATTTGGATTATCAAAGACATCATATCTTGTTGGAATAACGGTTATGATTGTAGCCGCATTTGCTGCTGGAATGTTACTTATAGATAAAAAGAATAAAGCAAGTGTACTTTTATATATAGCTTTAGCAGCATTTCCTACTTCACTTGTTGTCGGATTACAGAGAGCACATACAGGAGGATACATATGGACATTTATAGCTCTGGCAGTTATATGGTATTCCTTAAATAAGGAGAAATTATCTAAATTATCGATGGCAGTTATTGCAATTATGTTTGCTATGTGCAGTATGTCAGATATGGCAACTGTAATTTTTGGGGCAGGTGCACTTATTATAGTTGTTGCGTATAAGCTTATATTTGACCAGAGAATAACAGATAAAAAGTTATATATTAAATTATTAATAACGACAATAGCTGGTATAATCATAGGCTTTGTAATGGACAAGCTTTATTATATGATTGGTTCATGTAATAAGAATGGATTTATGGGTGGAAAAGGATTTGAAGCTGGCAGTGAGTGGATAAATAAAACGCTGACTTATTTTAATTGTGTATTTACACTTGGAAATTCAGATATAATGTCTGCACCTGCTATTTTTTCAAAAGCTGGAATCTTAGGCTGCTTTTATGCAATATTTGTAATTGCTGCGTTTGTTGTGATAATAAAAAATGTTATTAATTTTATAAAAAGCAAAGATAACGATTTTATTGCTTCTATTATGTCAGTAGGATATGTATTAGTTGGTATAGCATATATATTTACAGATATTGGAATTGATATATACAGTTCCAGATATTTTGCTGTCCAGCCTATAATATTTGCAGTTATATTATGCAGAGAATATATAAATGGCAATTATGCAGATAAGTTATTTTATACAAGCAGGATAAAGTATAAATATATTGTTAATGTAGCTATTGTATTACTTATTTTATGTGGTATGTATAGATTTACATATGAAACTGGTGAAGAATTCATAACACCACAGGAAAAGCTTGGAATGTATTTAGAGAGTCAGGGACTTGAAAACGGATATGCCAATTATTGGGAATGTGCAGCAGCAACTGTGGCAAGCAATGGTAAATCATCATTAAGGGCTATTATGATAGATGATAATTATACAGCTGATATGTACTGCTGGTTTTGTAAAGATGAATGGTATAGTGAATATGCCAATTATGTTGTGTTTGATGAAGTTGATCAGCAGGAGATGGGAGTGACAAAGGAAAAGGTTGAAAAAACTTTTGGCAGTCCACAAAAGATTCTTAAATATGAATCATATACCATATATGTATATGATTATGATTTATCTTCTAGAATCGCGTTTAATCAATAGCAGCGGATAAATATGAGGAGGAAAAATGTCATTCGTTAATACAGAGTTCTTAATTTTTTTGGCGGTGTCAGTAATTATATATTACCTTATATATATAATTAAACCGATAAGAAAGTATCAGTGGGTATGGTTATTAGTAATAAGTTATTATTATTATCTGTCATTTGGATTTAAAATAGTATTTTTCATCTTATTTACAACAATAACAACATATGCAGGAGCTATACTTGTTGAAAAAATATCAAATAAAGGTGATATTAAATTAAAACAGGAAAAAGACACTCTGACAAGAGATGAAAAAAAGAAAATTAAGACAGAGATAAGAAATAAAAAAAGAAGAGTTGTTGCATTAATACTTGTGTGCAATTTTGGAATACTCGCAGTCCTGAAGTATCTTAATTTCTTTATAGAAAATATTAATGCAGTTGCAGGACTTACAGGAACAGCTAATGAAATTGGATTGATGAAACTTATACTTCCAATAGGTATTTCATTTTATACTTTTCAGTCAATGGGATATATTATTGATGTATATCAGGGTAAATACAAAGCAGAGAGAAATATTTTAAAATTTGCTTTATTTGTTTCATTCTTCCCACAGATTATGCAGGGACCTATAGGGCGCTTTAATAAACTTGCAGTACAGCTTTATGAAAATCATAGCTTCGATTTAAGAAGAATAGAAAGAGGATTGCAGCTTATATTATGGGGTATTTGCAAAAAAATGATTCTTGCGGATAGAATAAGCCCATTCGTTAATATAGTATTTAATGAATATTATAGATTCTGTGGTTTCTTTAATATAGTTGCAATAATATTATATACGATTCAGCTGTATGCTGATTTTTCAGGTGGTATGGATATAGTAATGGGTTCAGCTGAAATGTTAGGAATAAGCCTTGACCAGAATTTCAGGCAGCCATTCTTTTCAAAATCCATTAGTGAGTTCTGGAGAAGATGGCATATAACTTTGGGTACATGGATGAAGGATTATCTTTTTTATCCATTTTCATTGTCAAAACCAATGAATAAATTCTCAAAGTTCTTAAAGAAGCATTGTGGTGCCCACATAGGTAAGGTTTTACCAATATGTATAGCTGATATACTGATATTTTTTGTTGTAGGTGTATGGCATGGTGCCGCATGGAAGTATATTGCTTATGGTATTTTTAATGGTTTTATAATTGCATTTAGTAGTTTAATGGAGCCTGTTTATGACAAAACGAAAGCATTTTTACATATCAACAGTAAATCTTTTGGATGGAAATTATTCCAGATAATAAGAACTACAGCACTTGTTGTTATTAGTAATTTCTTTGATATTGCAGTTAGCTTTTCAGCAGCAATAACAATGATGAAAGATATAGTTTATCAGATTAATCTGCAGCAATTAACAGATGGAACAATGTTTGGAATGAAAATGCTGCCTAAGGATTTCATTATAGTTGGCGTGGGCTGCTTGATATGGCTTATTGTAAGTATAATAAAAGAAAAAGGATATGATGTAAGAGATGCCATAGAAAATAGACCATTAGTTATAAGATGGGCAATATATCTTGTGTTAATATTTGCTATTCCAATATTTGGATATATAGGTGAAACTACAGGATTTATATATGCACAGTTTTAATTGGCAGAAAGTGGCGAATGAATTATGAAGAAATTATATAATAAATATGGAAAGTGGATTAGACTTGTTTTATTTTTGGCTGTATTTTTTTGTATTAATAAATTTCTTACAGTTAACCTTATAGAATCGTCTGTAACGAGATTTATAATGCACGATATGGAAGAACCGGATAACGAGTCAGGTTCATATGATTGTGTCTTTTTTGGACAATCACATACTACATATGGTGTTGATCCTGAAATAATATCTGATGAGACAGGTATGACTGTTGATAACTCAGCTATTGGAGGGGAATATGCAAGGGATATGTACTATATGGCATTGGAAATGTATTCACATTACACTCCTAAAATGGTTGTTCTGGATTTAGATTTCGGATATTTTATAAATGTTCCAGAAAATGATAATACTACAGTAAGTACATTGGTATATAATAATTATCCTCTATCATACAGAAAAATACCATATGCGTTATCTCTTTTACCTCAGAAAGAATTCAGGGCAGCATTATTTCCATGGATGAATTCAAGAGATAATTATTCGTTTATGGATGGAATATTCTGGCTTAAAAGAACAGATGAATATAAGAATTATGATACAAAAGCAATTACGCAGATTGACCCCTGTGATACATATAAGGGAAATGGATTTTTATATAGGGACAGAACATATCAAAGACCCGAAGAGAATCTTGGTATATGGTGGAATGAACCCAAAGTAGATAATACAGTTTCGCCTCAATATATTAAAAAACTTGTAGAATTATGCGGATCTAAGGGTTCAGAGGTAGTGATGATATCAAGTCCGATGACTTATGAAACTATGACAAGGCAGGATTCTTATGAAGAGTATGGACAGGCTGCCGATTATCTTAATAATATTGCAAAAGAATGTAATATAACATATTATAATTTTAATCTTATTAAGAAGTCTGAGTATGAGCGATTAAGTACCGATTATTGGGATGCAGATGGTCATATGTACGGAGATACTGCACAAAGATGGTCAACATATTTGGGAAAATTTCTTAATAAAATAAAAAATGGTGATAATATTAATATTAGTGATATCATTTATAGTGATATATATGAATTGATGGATACAGAAGTTAATAATTAGTAAAGAAAGGTGGATTGATTATGAAAACAACAGCATTAATAATGGCAGGTGGAAAAGGAGAAAGATTTTGGCCAAAGAGCAGATTAAATCTTCCAAAGCAGTTTTTATCACTTACAGATGATGGAAAAACAATGATACAGCTTACAGTTGAGAGAATAAGCCCAATTGTAGATATTAAGGATGTGTACATTGCAACTAATAAGAATTATAAAGAACTTGTAAAGCAGCAGCTTCCAGGTATTCCAGAGGAAAATATTTTATGTGAGCCAATTGGCAGAAATACAGCTCCTTGTATTGGACTTGGCGCAGTTCATATTTCAAAGAAATATGATGATGCTGTAATGGTGGTTCTCCCATCAGATCACCTTATTAAGAATAATGAGGTATTTGTTGATACATTAAAAAATGCCTGTGAAATAGCTGAAAGCGGAAGTAATCTTGTAACAATAGGAATAACACCTAATTATCCAGAAACAGGATATGGATATATAAAGTATGATAAATCACTTGCCTACAAGGCAGGATATGAAGTCCAGAAGTTTGTTGAAAAGCCTGACCTGGATACAGCAAAGTCATATCTTGCAGATGGAACATATTTATGGAATAGTGGTATGTTTGCTTGGAAGGTTTCAACAATTCTTGAATGTTTTGACAAGTTTATGAATTCTACTTATGAAGGACTTCTTAGAATAAAAGATGCAATTGGAAAGACAGATGAACAGGAAGTATTAGAAAAAGAATTTCCTAATCTTGAATCACAGTCAGTAGATTATGGAATAATGGAAAAGGCAGATAGTATATATATTCTTCCTGGTGATTTTGGATGGGATGATGTAGGCTCATGGTTAGCAGTAGGCAGAATAAAGAAAAATGATGAAAATAACAACGTAATAAATGGCAATGTTGTGGCTGTAAATACGGAGAATTGTGTAATTGAAGGCGGTAAGAAAATTATAGCCACAGTTGGGTTACGAGATATGGTTGTTGTTGATACAGATGATGCAACACTTATTACAACAAAAGAAAATGCAGGAGAAATAAAAAAGGTACTTGCTGAACTTAGAGAAAGTGGTAAGAATAGCTATCTTTAAAATTCAAGGAGATATGTATGAAACAAAAGACAATTAAAAAAGTGCTTTTTTAGTGGGGATATTAGTATTAGCATATTTGTATGTGCACAGTATATACAGGCTGGCACTTCAGACAGATATGGATGCAGATTATTGTTTTGTACTTGAGGAAGCTAAGGACATTGTTGATGGAAATGTGTTTTTGTCTGGCTGGACTCAGACAGGAATACCATTTATTATGACAGATTTATTGTATTTTATTGTTGCAGTAGCAGTATTTGGATTTGTTAAAAAAGCATATATTGCAGGAATTATGCTGATGATGATATGTTCTTTTGTTTCTTGCTATCTTTTGCTTGATAAAAAAGATATTAACAACATTTCCAACAGTTGATGCATTATCGATGCAGAGATCCCATACGGGAGGTTTTATATGGTGCTTTATTGCGTTATTTATAATAGGTATAGTACTTAAGAAGAACAGTATTAAAATATGGCAGGCATTATTAATAGGTTTTTTGGTTGCAATGTGTTCTATGTCAGATATGGCTGCATTGGTATTTGGTGCAGGTGCAATGATTATTGTAAGTATCTATGAATTAATATTTAATAAACAGACTAATAAGTGGATGTATGTAATACTTTTAATATCTTCTATGGTGGGTACAGTATTGGGTATTATAATGGATAAATTGTACTACCTGATAGGAGGTGCTGATAAGAATAGCTTTGTTGGATAGCTATAGTAAATGCGATATTTGTTATAATGGCAATTGTTCTGATGATAGTAAATATTGTAACGTACATCAATAATAAAAATTCTGATATTATTAGTGTTATGCTGTCATTAGGATATATTCTGGTTGTACTTTTATTTATATTTACCAATGTTGGAGTAGATATATATAGTTCAAGATATTTTGGTACACAGCCATATATATTTGCTGTTATTATATGCAGGTATTTTAGTTATAATGATATATATGATAAATATATGCATACAAGCTATATAAAATGGAAATATGTTCTTGTTGTATTAGCATTGATTACATTAGCAGGAAATATATATGTATATAAAGAAAGTACAAAGGAATGGGAGAATACCAATCCAGCACAGGAACTTGGTATATTTCTTTGCGATAATGGATTGAAGAATGGATATGGATATTATTTTGAATCTTCTATTGTTACATTTTCAACAAGTGAAGATGTTAAGCTTCGTCAGGTTGTTCTGACAGGTGATGATAGGATTTATCCATATTATTGGTTCTGTAAAAAAGGCTGGTATTCTGAGCCAGCTAATTTTATTGTATTGGAGAGCGATAATGATGATTATGGTTTGAATCAGAATAATGCTCTTGTTGCAATAGGAGAACCCGATAAAGTATTACAGTATAATCAATGGGTTATATATGTATATGATTGGGATATATCGAAGAAAATAGATTATACAGATTATAGGTTTTTAGAATAGAAAAAGATGAGCTGTTTATTAGCAGCTCATCTTTTTTATTTGTATTAATTTAAAGGAAATTCATATTGTCCTGTAAGTTGGTATATTGTTCCATTATTACTTGAACCAATATAAGTCCAGTTAGCATAATCAAGAGGAATAGAACCTGTTACATATAATTTAGGATTTTCTACATATATACTTTCAAAACCTGAATAATCAGCTGTTGGAGTTACAGAAGTACATTTTCCAATCATAGTGTATCCACCATCAGAATTAGCATAAGTTGTTGATACATAAGTATTATCATCTATAGAATTATAACAGTCAGCCTCACCATATTTTGAATGAAGAAAAGGTACAAGCTCGTACGATTCTTTAGCATTAATATATCGTTTGGCTGCAAATGTATAAAATTGTCTTGATTCTGAATAGTCAAAAGGACATCCGGATGTTCCAAAAAGATAATCATCAGAATCTAATTCATCTAATAAACCAGCTTTAATTGCATTCATTGCAGTATCCCTGTTATATCCAAGATCATTATATTTAGACTCTACATCAATTCTTGCCTGTGCCTGCTGACCAAGCAGCATAGGCACGCTTATTAATATAACAATAATGGTGGTTATTAATTTGCCTTTATTGTTAAAGTTTCTTGTTATAAGTATAAAGATAGATAAAATAATCAGAACAAGTCCGAAGCTTTGAATATAATTAGGAAGATATCCACGTCCCCACTCAAGTTCTAACTGGTATTTTTCTGTAATTGCAATAATGATAGATGGAAAAACCATCAAGCATAATCCAGACAATAAAGTAAAAATAATAGTTTTTGTTTCCAAATAGTTGTATTTTATAACAAATACAGCGATAACTAAAAGAGCAATAAATATTAAAATCATTAATAAATCAACTGGCTTTAATACACTTAACCAGAGATGTTTATCCCATACATCTCCAGAAGCAAGACCAAAGAAAAAGCCTGCAAAAGGAAATGTTGAAATAAGTTGTTTGAAAAATGTTACAACAATGGCTGTAAAATCAAGATTGATAGTTGTACCACCATAGGAATCGCTTGCAAAAGCAGTACGCATATAAAAATTCATAAACAGCATAAAAATATATGCACATATATAAGGAATTAAAACTTTAAGGCTTCGCTTTACACTTCCTGTGTAACACCATGTACATAATCCGATAAATGATGCCATAACAAATGCAATTTCATACATTCCAAGGGAAATCATATAGGCAGCTGCACCTGCTATTAATATCCATATATAAGATTTTTCCTCGCTGTTCCTGCTATGTAAATCGCAGTATTTAAATACACATAGAATACCAATTTCACTGCCTAATAATACTAATTGCATAAGACCATGATAGCAATACAAAGGACCATCATATATAGGAGTTAACTGGATTGATAAAGGGAATATTAACATTGTTAATATTCCAACAGCTTTATTATGGAATAGCTTTTCTGTACATTTTCCCATTAATAAGCTATTAATATATACCAGAATAAGAAGAAAAAGTTTATAGCATTTTATGCTTGGCATAGCAGCAAACAGTAAATACACATAATTTGAAAAAGGGAAAAATCGTCCTCTTTCAAACCATATAAGCCATTGGCGGATTGTTAGTTTCCATACAGAATCATCAGGAATATAATTACATGCAGCAGCGTTGGCATTGAGTATATCGTCAGCAGCCAGACTGCTTTGTATAATTACAAAAAAGAACATTACATAAAAAGCAGCCAATAGTATATGAATAATTTTATAAAATGCTGGTTTGTTGTTATATATTCTTTTGAAAATCATAAATGAATCCTTTCGTAAATAGTTAAAATATTATCTATTTTAAAGTATTTTTGAGTAAAAAGAAATAGACATATTAAAAATTCTTTTTTATTTTTCTAATATATGGTAATATACTTTGGTATAAATTATGGAGGAATAAAATGGATAAAAAAGAGTCAAGAAATATAAAGAAAATAATTTTATACAGTTTATCAATTTTGGCAGTTGTTATATACCTGGCTGTATATTTTAATGATAGCGTATATGAATATGTTAAACAGAATATTACAAAGTCTAATGTACTTCCATATGCGTTGCTGATATTTATCTTCCTTATTATATCAATTGCAGTCCAGTTAATATTTACGAAGGTTGAGATAAAGGGTGAGCGGTTTTGGAATAGCAGATATGGAGGTATTCTTGCCTGGCTGTTGACAGCGGCGTTTGGCTTCCTGCTTATAAAATGTTATCTGATAGAGACAAAATTATTTGATGCACCAGATAAGAGTATTCTTATATACCACCAGAATGATAGATTAAGCATAATGGTTCTTATTGGTATATTTGCAATGGCGATATATACTATAAGCGGATTTTCAACAATTGCAAAAGAAAGGAAATGCTCAGCTTTAATATATATTTATGCTTTAACCTTAGGTCTGTTTATGGCATATTGTCTGTTTACACCTAATTTTTATGTGAGTTATTATAATGTTCATCATACGAATGCTTATTATAGTTCAGTGTATACAGCAATGATGGGTGTTCCAAGAGAATCTATGAATGGAAGTGTATATGGTTTTTATGCATTGTTGATAGCACCATTTGTGAAATTATTAGGAGGCACATATACTTCTTTCTGCTATGTTATGTGTGCAGTGTATTTGTTATGCTATATGTGTATAGTTTATGTAATTAACAATCTTGTAAAGAATGATTTTGTTAAGGTGGTATGTATAGCGTCTTTAGTAGTTGTGAGTTGTTCTTATCAGCGGTCAATATATTTTCAGCTTGTACCACACAGAATATTTTTTATGGGCATAATAACAGCTTATATAGCCCTTACTGAAAAACATAATATTTCTGAAAAAATATCAGCCCAGATAGCAGGTTATTTATTATGTGTTTTAGCAATTGTATGGAATATGGAGACGGGAATTATATATACGATAGTATATTTGTCGTATATGTTTATTAAATCCTTGAAAAAATACAAATTTAATGAAAGAAAGCTATATATCAATTTTGTAAGGCTTATTATACAAATTGTAGTAACATTCCTGGGAGCATGGCTGTTTGTTGGAATTATAAATGTTTTAATGGGTGGTTCTATGCTTGGCCTGATAACATTTATGTATCCTATGGTGAATAATGAGTATATGTCATATCTTACAGCAGATTATCAAAGGAAAATTGTTGCATGGATTTTTGTGGCAGTAACAGCATTTATTTATGTATTTAATGGTATGTGGAATAGTAATTTGAATAAGCATTATACTGTGGACATAGAACAGGACAAAATAGATGCTATAATGTTTGCAGTAGCTGTTGGAGCACTTGGACAGATGACGTATTATATTAACAGGCCAGCATATGGTAATCTTTATATTGTATATTTTACTGCAATTGTTATGATTGGGGTATTAGCCGACAGATGTTCATTACAGTATAATAATTTCCATAATAATGCTTTCCTGAAAAATATATATATTGGAATTGGAGCGATAATGCTGACTGTTATGATAGGTATGTGTATGTCAGGATTTATGTTATATCAGGCAACTAATGAATTACGTTTAGAGGAATCATATAGAGATACATCTGAGGTAGATGGAGTAATTGAACAGATAGGCAAAGATTGTCCTAAAGATACGAAAGCTATGGGTATGGCAATTCCAATGATATATAGTGACCTTGGCTGGGATAGCGGTTATTATATTATAGATTTTGCGGATTTGGCAGTGTACCCAGATTCAATAAAATATATCAGTGAAGAACTTAATTATAATATTAATGAACCTGTTTTATTGGATTCTGTAGGAATTGATGCTATAAAGCAGTATACAAATATAGATAAATTCTATGAAAGATATACGATTGAAAGAGAGTATGTTATGGGACGTGTTACTTTGTATTATTTCGTTCCTAATGAATAATTACCTGGCATTAATTGCATATTGACAATTTATATTGTATAATAAATTGATTTGTCAACCAATATTATAAATGATTATGTACTAACATTTGGAGGAATGAAATGAAAGTTGTATTATTAGCTGGTGGCTTCGGAACAAGAATAAGTGAGGAAAGCCAGTTTAAGCCAAAGCCAATGATCGAGATTGGCGGTAAGCCAATTCTTTGGCATATTATGAAAGAGTATGAATATTATGGATTTAATGAATTTATTATATGTGCTGGTTATAAGCAGTATGTAATAAAAGAATGGTTCGCTGATTATTTCCTTCATAATAGTGATGTTACATTTGACTTTACTAAAGGTTCTAATGATATGATAATTCACGAACAGCATTGTGAGCCTTGGAAGGTAACTGTAGTTGATACAGGACTTAACACTATGACAGGTGGAAGAATTAAGAGAGTGCAGAAGTATGTAGGTAATGAACCTTTTCTTATGACTTATGGTGATGGTGTATGTGATGTTGATATATCAAAGCTTGTAGAGTTCCATAAAGAACATGGAAAGATTGCTACCCTTACATCAGTTATGCTTGAACAGCAGAAGGGTGTTCTTGATATTGGTGGAGACAATGCCGTTAAATCATTCAGAGAGAAGAGTGTTATGGATGGTGCACCAATCAATGCTGGTTATATGGTACTTAATCCTGAAATATTTGATTATATTGAAGGTGATAACACAGTATTTGAGAAAGATCCACTTGAGAAGCTTGCTAAGGAAGGACAGCTTATGTCATATATGCACAATGGCTTCTGGCAGTGTATGGATAACAAGAGAGAAATGGATATGCTTGAGAAGTATCTTAGCACAGGAACAGCTCCTTGGAAAAAATGGTAATTATTATCAGGAAGGGATAAGATATAAAGATGGATTTAAGTTTTTATAAAGGCAAAAAAGTTCTTGTTACAGGACATACAGGATTTAAAGGTTCTTGGCTTTGCAGAATTCTTGTAAAAGCAGGAGCAGAGGTTACAGGATATTCACTTGAAGCACCTACGGATCCTAATCTTTTCTCAATGGCAGACGTTGAGAACAATATTAATTCTGTTATAGGTGATATAAGAGATTTAGCACATTTAAAGGAAGTGTTTAAGGAAGTACAGCCTGAGATAGTATTACACCTTGCTGCACAGCCGATTGTAAGGGACTCATATAAAGACCCTGTATATACTTATGAAACTAATGTTATGGGTACAGTTAATATATGTGAATGTGTAAGATTTAACCCTTGTGTTAAATCATTCCTTAATGTAACTACTGATAAGGTATACCATAATAATGAATGGGCATGGGGTTATAGGGAAAATGAACCACTTGACGGATATGATCCATATTCTAACAGTAAATCCTGCTCAGAGCTTGTTACACACAGTTATATCAATTCATTCTTCAATGATATGGATGTATCTGTATCAACAGCAAGAGCTGGTAATGTAATCGGCGGCGGTGATTTTGCTAATGACAGAATTGTGCCTGACTGTGTAAGAGCGGCTATTAAGAAGGAAGATATTGTTGTTCGTAATCCACATTCAACAAGACCATACCAGCACGTGTTAGAACCACTTGCAGCTTATCTTATGATAGCTATGGAACAGTTCAATGATAAGAAGTATGCTGGTTTCTATAACGTAGGTCCTGATGAAAGTGACTGTATAACAACAGGAGATCTTGTAGACACATTTTGTAATAAATGGGGCGAAGGACTCAAATGGGTTAATAAGTATGATGGAGGTCCACACGAGGCTAATTTCTTAAAGCTTGACTGCTCTAAGTTAAAGACAACATTTGGCTGGAAGCCACGCTGGAATTTTGATACAGCTATTGAAAAGTCAGTTGAGTGGTCAAAGGTATACGCTGCTAATGGCGATGTAGTTAAATGTATGGATATGCAGATAGACGAATTCTTTGCAGAATAATTAATTATGGAGAATAAATAATGTTTGATAATAAGAATGAATTAGAAGCAAGAGAAGAAATTCTTGTAATGGTAGATGAATACTGCAAGAAGTATCATAACCAGAAACAGTACAAAGAGGGAGACAGAATATCATATGCAAGCCGTGTGTATGACAGCAAGGAAATGATGAATCTTGTTGATTCAGCACTTGAATTCTGGCTTACATCAGGACGTTATACAGATGAGTTTGAAAAGAAGCTCGGTGAATACCTTAATGTAAAGTATGTATCAGTTGTCAACTCAGGTTCATCAGCTAACCTTAACGCATTTATGGCACTTACATCACCACTTCTTGGTGAGAGAAGAATTAACAGAGGTGATGAGATTATCACAGTTGCTGCTGGTTTCCCAACTACAGTTACGCCAGCTATCCAGTATGGTGCAGTTCCTGTATTTGTAGATGTTACAATTCCACAGTACAATATTGATGTAACAAAGCTTGAAGAAGCATATTCAGATAAGACAAAAGCTGTTATGATTGCACATACACTTGGTAATCCATTTGATTTATCAGCAGTTAAGGAATTCTGTGACAAGCACAATCTCTGGTTAGTAGAAGATAACTGTGATGCACTTGGTTCAAAATATACAATTAATGGAGAAGAGAAGTTCACAGGTACAATCGGTGATATAGGAACAAGCAGCTTCTATCCTCCACACCATATGACAATGGGTGAAGGTGGTGCCGTATATACTAACAACCCACTTCTTAACAAGTGTATCCGTTCATTCAGAGACTGGGGACGTGACTGCGTATGTCCTTCTGGTAAGGATAATCTCTGTGGACACAGATTTGATAAGCAGTATGGCGAGCTTCCATTAGGATATGACCATAAGTATGTATATTCACATTTTGGTTATAATCTCAAGGCAACAGATATGCAGACAGCAGTAGGCTGTGCACAGCTTGAGAAGTTCCCTTCATTTGTTGAGAGAAGAAGACATAACTTTGACAGATTAAGAGCAGCACTTGCTGATATTGAAGATAAGGTAATTCTTCCAGTTCCTTGTGATAATTCAAGACCAAGCTGGTTCGGTTTCCTTATTACAGTAAGAGAAGGTCTTGACAGAAAGGCAATCGTAGAATATATCGAAAGCCACGGTGTCCAGACAAGAAACCTCTTTGCTGGTAACCTTATAAAGCACCCTTGCTTTGATGAGATGAGAGCAACAAAAGAAGGCTACAGAGTAGTAGGAACTCTTGATAACACAGACAGAATTATGAGAGATACATTCTGGGTAGGTGTATATCCAGGAATGACAGATGAGATGATTGATTATATGGCTAAGACAATCAAGGAAGCTGTTAATCAGTAATT
>ERZ779681.179-NODE-179-length-25333-cov-2.66315_pt1 | contig 25333 bp, 20 predicted proteins | sample MGYA00511905_ERZ779681 | MGnify/ENA primary metagenome ERZ779681 (study PRJEB29588, sample SAMEA2144578) | human gut metagenome | biome: human gut; feature: human-associated habitat; material: faeces | place: Denmark | collected 2008/2010 ... | reverse complement strand
ATCCTCTATCATTTGTCCGCTGTTCAATTCTACGGTGAGGATACCTTTCACTTGAGAAGCACGCTCCTTTAAGGCTTTCGACGGGAACGGCCAAAGAGTAATCGGGCGGAATAGCCCTACTTTGATACCTTCTTCACGTGCATGTTCCATGGCTTTTTGTGAAATACGGGCGCAGGAACCGAAAGCTACAATCAGATATTCAGCGTCTTCGCAACATAATTCTTCGTAACGGCATTCCTTTTCCTGAATTTCAGCATATTTCTGCTGCAGGTGAATGTTTCGTTGTTCCATGATGCTTGGATCTAGCTCCAAAGAAGTGATGACATTCGGTTTACGTCCTTTTCGGCCAGTAGCTGCCCATGGACACTGGGCGATGATTTCTTCCTCTGTACGACGTGGGCGAGGGGCCGGTAATACAACCTTTTCCATCATCTGTCCGATAACACCGTCTGCCAGTATAATGGCCGGATTTCTGTATTTGAATGCCAGTTGGAATCCCAACTCTACAAAATCTGCCATCTCTTGTACGGATGCGGGAGCCAATGCTATCAGATGATAGTCACCATGCCCACCACCTTTGGTCGTCTGGAAATAGTCGGCTTGGCTAGGCTGGATAGTTCCTAGTCCGGGGCCTCCACGCATGACATTTACAATCAGACAGGGGAGTTCTGCTCCTGCGATGTACGAAATACCTTCCTGCTTCAGGCTGACACCTGGACTGGAAGAGGAGGTCATGACCATTTTACCGGTACCTGCACCTCCATATACCATATTAATTGCTGCAACTTCGCTTTCGGCCTGAAGTACTACCATACCAGTAGTCTCCCATGGCTTCTGTTCGGCAAGCGTTTCCAATACTTCAGATTGGGGAGTGATAGGATAACCGAAGTAACCGTCTACACCGATACGGATAGCCGTATGGGCAATGGCTTCGTTTCCTTTCATTAGAACGACTTCTTCTGCCATAGTTTGTTTATTTATAGCTGTTAAGCATTTGTTTTATTCTTCACATTTTGCTCTGTATACAGTCAGGCATGCATCCGGACATACAATAGCACACGACGTGCATCCGTTACACGTATCTTCTACAACCTGCTGTACATAGTTATATCCTTTCTGATTTACTTTCGGAGTAAGAGCTAATACATGTAGCGGACAGGCTACTACGCACAAATTGCAACCTTTGCACCGCTCTGTATTCACTACAACCACACCTTTCATTTTAGCCATAGTCCTTATATTTTCTTTATTGATTAAACATGTCTTTGTTATAAAAATTGAGGATATCCATAACCATCCGGTAGGCTTCTTGAGCAGGGCTTTCAGGGTTCAGGTCAATAGCTTCCTGATAATTATTGAGCGCATATTGCCAGTTACCTTCTTTTCGGTATGCATTTCCAATCAGGTAATAGGCTTCGGCGGCGGTATCAGGGTATAAAGATATTAGTTTATTTAATTGTAGGATAGCTTCTTGGGTATGACCATCCTTTATTAGATCTCTGATTGCCTCAAATCTATTGTTCATGGGTATTAGGTATCTCGTTTCTATCTTTGCAAAGATACCTTTTATTTTATACCAAAATCTTTTTTTTGAAATAAATAGTGTCCTGATAATGAAAATAATTTTTCCTTACAATTGTAATAAATTGTAAGACAATATGTTATGGATATTTTATATTGTTCTATTTGAAAAAGTTACATATACAACCATTTAATACCTGTGTTTCTTTTTATTCGATGATACCGGCAAAAGGAAAGGAAATATAAATTTATGTGAAAAGGTTGAGGTCTTTTGTTTTGCATTTGAGTGAATTTATTCTACCTTTGCCGAAATAATAGAGTGAAAATGATTATCAAATAGAGAAAATAACTAACTATCGTGATAGAAAATGAATAAAATTATTTCAAAAGAACATTTTTCAGAGAAGGTTTTCAAGCTGGTTATTGAAGCCCCTTTGATTGCTAAATCGCGTAAGGCAGGGCACTTCGTCATTGTGCGTGTTGGTGAAAAAGGCGAACGTATGCCGCTTACCATTGCTGCGGCAGACCCGGTTAAGGGAACTATTACTTTGGTAGTGCAGGAAGTCGGACTTTCGTCTACCCGTTTGTGTGAATTGAATGAAGGCGATTACATCACCGATGTAGTCGGTCCGTTGGGAAAAGCCACTCATATTGAGAATTTCGGTACAGTAGTTTGTGCTGGTGGTGGTGTAGGTGTAGCTCCGATGCTTCCTATTGTACAGGCATTGAAAGCAGCAGGTAACCGTGTGATAACTGTGCTGGCAGGACGTACTAAGGACTTGATTATCTTGGAAAAAGAGATGCGTGAAAGTTCGGATGAAGTAATTATCATGACCGATGATGGTTCTTATGGTAAGAAAGGGTTGGTGACAGAAGGCGTAGAAGAAGTAATCAAGCGTGAGAAAGTAGATAAATGTTTTGCCATCGGTCCGGCTATCATGATGAAGTTTGTTTGTCTGCTGACCAAGAAATATGAGATTCCGACTGATGTTTCATTGAATACTATTATGGTAGACGGTACGGGTATGTGTGGTGCCTGTCGTATCACAGTGGGAGGTAAGACTCGTTTCGTGTGTGTGGATGGACCGGAGTTTGATGGTCATCAGGTAGATTTTGATGAGATGTTGAAGCGTATGGGAGCTTTCAAGGATATCGAACGCGAAGAGATACATAAACTGGATGAGAAACCAGATACATGCGAGGCTGTCAAAACATCTGATGACCGTAATGCATCTTGGCGCGAAGAGCTCCGCAAGAGCATGAAGGCCAAGGAACGTACAGCTATTCCACGTGTGAAGATGAATGAACTGGATCCGGAATATCGTTCACACAGCCGTAAGGAAGAAGTGAATTTAGGATTGAATGAGGAACAGGCGCTGACAGAAGCCAAGCGTTGTCTGGATTGTGCCAATCCTTCTTGTATGGAAGGTTGTCCGGTAGGTATCAATATCCCTACTTTCATTAAGAATATTGAACGTGGTGAGTTTCTTGAAGCAGCTAGGGTGTTGAAGCAGACCAGTGCATTGCCTGCTGTATGCGGTCGTGTCTGCCCGCAGGAAAAGCAGTGTGAATCAAAGTGTATTCATTTGAAGATGGGACATGAAGCGGTGGCTATCGGTTATCTGGAGCGATTTGCTGCCGATTATGAGCGTGAAAGCGGACAGATATCTGTTCCGGAAATAGCAGAAAAGAACGGTATCAAGGTAGCTGTTGTAGGTTCTGGTCCTGCTGGACTTTCGTTTGCCGGCGATATGGCTAAATTAGGATACAGCGTAACCGTGTTCGAGGCCTTGCATGAAATCGGTGGTGTATTAAAATATGGTATTCCGGAATTCCGTCTGCCTAACAAGATTGTAGATGTAGAAATTGAAAATCTTTCGAAGATGGGTGTGGAGTTTGTGAAAGACTGTATCATCGGAAAGACCATCAGCGTAGACGACCTGAAGGCGGAAGGCTATCAGGGTGTTTTCGTTGCGTCGGGTGCCGGTCTGCCTAACTTCATGAACATTCCGGGTGAGAACTCCATCAACATTATGTCTTCCAACGAATACCTGACTCGTGTAAACCTGATGGATGCTGCCAGCGAAGATTCGGATACACCGGTAACTTTCGGTAAACGTGTAGCTGTTATAGGGGGTGGTAATACAGCAATGGACTCTGTTCGTACAGCCCGTCGTTTGGGGGCTGAAAAGGCGATGATTATTTACCGTCGTTCAGAGGCAGAAATGCCTGCCCGTCTGGAAGAAGTGAAACATGCCAAGGAAGAAGGAATCGAATTTTTGACTTTGCATAATCCAATAGAATACATTGCCGATGAAAAAGGACGTGTAAAACAAGTAGTATTACAGAAGATGGAATTAGGGGAACCGGATGCCTCAGGCCGTCGTAGTCCGGTACCTATTCCTGGATCCATTGAGACTATTGATATTGATATGGCGATTGTCAGTGTAGGTGTTTCACCGAATCCTATTGTTCCTCATTCTATCGAAGGACTGGAATTGGGACGTAAGGGTACAATTGCCGTAAACGATGACATGCAGTCGTCTATCCCGACCATTTATGCCGGTGGTGATATTGTACGTGGTGGTGCTACAGTGATTCTGGCTATGGGCGACGGTCGTCGGGCTGCTGCAGCCATGGATAAGCAATTGCGTGGATAAAAGCGTTGGATTAATTTCAGATTTTCTATATTTGAGCTGCTTCCTTTTCGGGGAGCAGCTCTTTTTACTTTGGGTCCGTTATGTTTCGATTGAGGGTATAAAAAACGAACCCATGCTTTTGGAGCACAGGTCCGTTTTTTTTGATATCGGCTTATTTTGTTTTTATCTCATTTGAATCCGAAGAATTTCACCTATATATAACGTATAGTTTTTAGATGTGTCAGCAGATTGGTTTAGTGATTTAAGTTCCTCAGCAGTCATTTTCTGGGCAGTGACTTTTTTGCATTCGATGACGATACTTGGTTGTGTTTGTCCTGTCAGATAAAATGAAATAGTGTAGTTATCAGAATGTTCCATTACGGTGCTGATTGCGATACGTGACTGGTCTACCAGTGTGTAAGTGACATCTTTGGTAAACAACTTTCCGAAACCTCCCCAGTTTTCTGCTTTCATATCGATTTCTTCATCGTTGGCTGTAACAGTAATTCGTCCGGCTGCGGCCAACTCGCTTAAATTCATAGGGAGTTTGTCTATCGTAACGGTATGCAGTTCTTTTGAAGTACCAGGCTGTGCAATTGGTTGTGCAGGAACCAGTGGAGTGGCTGGTATCTCTTCGCGTACATGCGATGTTCCCAGTGTATTGGCTATTTCTGTAAAGAGCTTATCTTTCAGGTCAATGGTCCCTTTCCGGAATTTTCCGCAGATAGGTGCCAATTTAGTCTGCTTTTTGTTCAAGGCCATTTCATCGGTAATCCATTCTTCTGCATCATACCGTTGTCCTCCATCTCGGTTTTCATCATACCAGTACCGGATGCGTGACATAGTAAGGTCGCATTTCCCGTTTTGTATTTCAAAATACAGTTGATAGTAGATTCGTGTCCGGTCAAGTGATAAGGCACTGGAAGAAAAAACGATGTATTCTTCTCCCATGGCTACAATTTCACCTTTGTCTTGATTGGTATATACTACCCGATGTTGTGGAAGTTTTTCGTTGGGCTTAAAATATTGGTCTGACCAATTTAGAAGTAGGTTATACAACTGTTCTTTGGACAGAGATGGAGCTTCCAGTGTCTGTTTGAAGGTGACTTTACCGTCTACCATTGTAATGGCGTTCTTCAGATACTTCGGATCTGTATTATCCTTTTTTTCATTGGCTGTCAATGCCAGTGGGAAGCATAGCAATAGGATGAGTAAAAATTTGTTCATGGCTTTTAGATTAGTTTTTTCTAGGCAAATATAAAGTAAAAAAGAGAAGCTTTATGGTAAAACTTCTCTTTTTTATTGCTTGGCCTGTTTATTTTACAGGAATTTTATCAATACGTCTTTGGTGGCGTCCTCCTTCAAAATCTGTATTGAAGAATTCGGTCATGATTTTATCTGCCATATCCGTGTCAATATATCGTCCCGGCATAACCAGTACGTTGGCATCATTATGTAATCTTGACATATGAGCTATTTCCGGTATCCAGCAAAGTGCAGCACGTATACCCTGGTGTTTGTTTAAGGTCATTCCAATGCCTTCGCCGCTTCCACAGATAGCAATTCCTGGATAACACTCACCTTTTTCTACTGCTATAGCCAGTGGGTGTGCAAAATCTGGATAGTCGCAACTCTCTGATGAATAAGTACCGAAGTCTTTGTATTCCCATCCTTTAGCTTCCAGCCATTTTTTTACATATTGTTTCAATTCAAATCCTGCATGGTCGGACGCTATTCCTATTATTTTCATTCGAACATTGATTTTACTTGTTTATAAACATTTTCTGCGGTGAATCCCAGTTTCTCATCCAGCACTTTGTACGGAGCTGAAAAACCGAATGATTCCAATCCCCAGATTTTACCGTGGGTTCCTACAAGACCCAACAAATTGATTGGAAGACCGGCCGTCAGACCGAATTTCTTGATACCTGCCGGAACGACACTATCCTGATATTCTCTGCTCTGGTTACGGAACAGGCCTTCGGATGGGATTGATACTACACGGGTTTTGATACCATCCTTTTTCAGAAGTTCGGCACCTGCTACCAAGGTAGATACTTCAGATCCGTTCGCAACGAGGATGACATCCGGATTTTCCTGAGAACCTGCTACGATATATCCGCCTTTTTCAGCTTGGCTGTAGTCATTTCCTTCCGGTAACATGTTGACGTTCTGTCGAGACAAAATCAATGCTGTCGGGGTATCGATGTTTTCCATAGCCATTTTCCAGCAGACTGTAGTTTCTTCTACGTCAGCCGGACGAAGTACCAGCATAGAATTCTTTCCATGATGATTCTTCAGTTTTTCCATCAGTCGGATCTGTGCTTCCTGTTCTACCGGTTCGTGTGTCGGTCCGTCTTCCCCTACACGGAATGCATCGTGCGACCAGATGAATTTTACTGGAAGTTCCATTAGGGCAGCCATACGGATAGCCGGCTTCATATAATCGGAGAAAACAAAGAAAGTTCCACATGCTGTAATGACACCGCCATGCAGGGTCATACCGATACAGCAGCAGGCCATGGTCAATTCTGCGACACCTGCCTGGAAGAATGCACCGCTGAAGTCTCCGTTTGTGAAGGCGTGTGTTTTCTTCAGGAATCCGTCTGTCTTGTCTGAATTTGACAAGTCGGCTGATGCGCAGATCATGTTAGGAACCTGTTCCGCCAAGACTCCCAATACCGTAGCCGATGCATTTCGGGTAGGATCATTGGCTTTCTGTTGTATAGATGACCAGTCAATTTTGGGTGCTACACCGCTAAACCATTCATCTTGCATGGCTGCCTTTTCCGGGTTGGCTTCTGCCCAAGCTTTTTCTTCGGCATAACGGGCTGCTACAATGTCTTTCAGTTCTTCAGCTCGTTTAGTATAGATTTCCTTTACATCGTCAAAGATTGTAAACGGGTCATTCTGGTCAGCTCCCAGATTAATCATCGTGTTCTTGTAAGCTTCAGCGCCTAATGGAGCACCGTGAGTCTTGCAGCTGTGTTCGTATGATGTATTGTCTCCTTTACGTGCTCCCTTACCCATGATGCATTTACCGATAATCAGGGTCGGGCGTTTGTCTTCAGCTTTGGCGGCAGTAAGTGCTTCACGGATTTGGTCACAGTCATTACCGTCTATTTCAATGACTTTCCATCCCCATGAACGGTATTTCATGGCTGTATCTTCAGAGATAACATCCTTTGTTTCTGTAGAAAGCTGGATGTCATTGGAGTCGAAGAACATGATCAGGTTGTTCAGTCCCAAATGGCCTGCAACACGGCCTGCTCCCTGAGAAATTTCTTCCTGGATACCACCGTCGGAAATATAAGTGTAGATAGTTTCTTTATTGAAAGTAGGGTTACCAGTGCGGGCAGCAAGGAATTTTGCGGCGATTGCGGCACCTACGGCATATACATGTCCTTGTCCAAGTGGACCTGAACTATTTTCGATACCACGCATAACGTCTACTTCCGGATGTCCCGGAGTAGGTGAACCCCACTGGCGCAATTGTTTCAATTCGTCGATAGAGAATTTACCGATCAGAGCCAGCTGTGCATACAGCATCGGAGCCATGTGTCCCGGATCCAGGAAGAAACGGTCACGGCCTACCCATTTCGGGTTCTGCGGGTCGTACTGCAGGAATTCAGAGTACAGAACGTTGATGAAGTCAGCTCCACCCATGGCACCACCCGGATGTCCTGATTTCGCTTTTTCTACCATTGAAGCAGCCAGAATACGGATATTGTCGGCTGCATGATTCATTGCTTGTTTGCTGTTCATGTTAAGTAAGAATTGGTTTGAATGCAACAAAAGCAGGTCGTCTGCTAGCGTTAGTTTTTAAATTATTGGCAAAATTACTCTTTTATACGTAATTTTCCACATACTTAGCGCTCTTTTCTTGTTTTTCTCGGTGGGTTTCAATAAAAAAGTAGGGTATATGAGCTTTTATCGGTTTGTTTTGAAGCTTATTGCGCTTTTCTGGAAAATTCTTTCGTAGGCAGAGAATATATGGGCGGAAGTTTGTGTGGAAGTAGTGGATGATGTATGACAGAAACGGAGAGATATTCATATATCTCTCCGTCTGTTTTTCCTTTCATTCTGAAGATATCACTTTCTTTTCTGGGTATTCTTCAGCAGCTCCCGATGGAACTTCATTTCAGCCTTCTGTATCTGATAGATTTTCTTGGCCGAAAGGAACTGCTTGTATTTGCGGACATATTCCAGTTCCAACTGGTCGATGGTGATGCGTGTCTGGAGAACATCTTCTATTATTTTAGCGTACTCGGCTTCAGTAGTTCCTTCAGCTTTTCCTTGTCTCATTTTCTGCCATGCCTCTTTGTTGTATGCGCCTTTCTTGTCTTGCAGTTCGAAATAGAGCGGGAAGAAGTTCTTGGCTTCTTCCTGTGTCAGGCCCGCCCGTTCGGTCAGAAACATCTGTTGCCGTTTCCGGAATTCTTCCTGGCTCATCATCTTTTTCTGTGCCTGTATGGGAGCCATGCAGCAACAGCATATAACCGTTAATAAACAGATTATTTTTTTCATGTAAGTTCTTTATTTATAGATTTCAATATCAGCATCGGTCAGATACTGGTACAATGTATAATCATCCATCATGGTCTGGTCTACTATCGGGTCGATGTATTCGTCCGGTAAAGAAAAGCTGAAGAGCTGCAGGCTTGATGCAGATTCCTCTTGAGCGGTTTCTGTGTCGTGCAGGAACAGCCGTGCCCCGAACATGAGTCCGCAAAACATGGCAGCCATGTATATCCACGGACGGATGCGGTGCCAGAATGTCGTATCCGGAACAGCTTGGATTTCTTTCTCAGGAAGTTGTTCCATGATATTCCGCGTAAGATTTTCGAAATATCCTTCCGGAGTCTTGAAAGGATTTTCCTTACCGCATTTTTCTATCAGATATTTTTCTTCCTTCATAATTTATTAGCTTTATTCATTTGACAAGATAATGTACAAATGGTTTAATCGGTTTCTTCAAAAAAAGCAGCGATTTTTTTGACTGCATGATGGTAAGAAGCTTTCAGAGCTCCTACACTGGTACCCAGAATCTCAGATATATTTTCATATTTCATTTCCTTGAAGTATTTCAGGTTGAATATGATTCGTTGTTTTTCGGGTAATTGCAGAAGCGCTTTCTGAAATTCCTTTTGAATTTCGTCGCCGTCGAAGTAAGGGTCACTTTCCAGTTTTCCCAGCAGTGCCGTATCTACATCGTCCAAGGATAGCTGGTTCTGTGCCCGTTGTTTGTTCAGGAAGTTCAGGCATTCGTTCAGGGCGATGCGGTACAACCAGGTGGACAGTCTGGCTTCTCCCCGGAAATACTCCAGGTTGCTCCAGGCCTTGATGAAGGTATTCTGAAGGATGTCGTTGGCATCTTCGTGCGAAAGTACCATGCGCCGGATTTGCCAGTATAGCTGTTGTCTGTATTGCTTTACCACTTCTTCGAACGCCTTCCGTTGCGTTGTCGGGTCTTGCAGCTGCAGGGTTATTTCGTCTTCGTTATAATTCTCCATGGCATTCTAGTCATTCGTAGCTTTTTTTTAGACAGTTTCGAGTGTTCTGAGGTTTAAGTGAGTTGATGAATTTTAACAGCTAGAGTTCGATTTTCAGGTTTTCCTGAGCCAGAAGGGTGTTCGGGAAAACAGCCGATGCCTCGTTCAGCAGGATATTTTCGTCTTCGTAACGGGCAGAATAGTGTCCGATGATCAGACGCTTCACTTCGGCATCTTTGGCTATCTGGGCAGCCTGGCTTGCGGTGGAGTGCATGGTTTCTTTGGCACGGGCGGCTTCGGTCTGGGCGAAGGTGGCCTCATGGAAAAGTACATCTACTCCTTTTATTTGTTCGACGATGCGGGGCAGATAGGCGGTGTCCGAACAATAGGCATAGGCACGTGGAGGTTCCGCGGGTGTTGTCAGCCGTTCGTTTGGAACGACGGTCCCATCCTCGGTCACGAAATCTTCACCGTTTTTGATACGGTTTATCATATAGACAGGTACTTCATAGAAATCAATCATATCCCTGCGGATGTGGTTGGGGAGCCGGTGTTTCAGGGGGATGGTTTCTACCGTGATGGAACGGTCGTCGTAGATGATGGTCCGTTCCTTCGGATCGAACGGATGGAAAACTACCTGGAAAGGCATTCCTTTACAGAAGAAAGCCAGTTGTGGTTCCATCAGCCGTTGCAGTTCCGGGTGGCTGTAGATGTGCAGGTCGGCAGTCCGGTTGGTCATGGCAAAGGTAGAAATCAGTCCGATGAGGCCGAAACAATGGTCACCGTGCAGGTGAGAGATGAATATATGGTTCAGCCGGCTGAATTTCAACCGCGACCGACGCAACTGTATCTGTGTGCCCTCTCCGCAATCTATCATGAAGAGTTTCTCACGGATGTTCAGAACCTGCGAGGTGGCCAGATGGCGGGTGGTGGGCAGGGCCGATCCGCATCCCAGAATATGTATATCGAAGTTTCCCATACAGGACAAAGGTACAAAAAAATATGAAAAAAGGGCAATGCTCACGGAGAGATTGATGGAAAATCTATCGTTTTTATCTTTCTGTAGATGGCAGGTTACGTTTTGTCATTTTGATAATCCGGCAGGTTGAGAATCGCACGGTTCCGGCTTCTGTCTAGAATAAAGCGAGAAATGGAATTCTCAGAAGATGTGCTATTGTCGGAAAGATATCCGGATTGCTATTTCCGTTTTCTTTCTGTTTCTCTGTGATTGCTTTGCTTTACTATCTATCCGATAAGTGTTGTTTGTTGTACCTTTTTGTAATGTGGAAAATGTCTTTTCCCTAGTGTCAACTAGCGTTTTCAGACCATGAAAATGGTATTTCCGGAGGCGGTTTGAAAGATGACTGGTCATCTTTCTTCACTTTCCTAGGCATTTTCATCGGTTTGACTAGGCAAAAATATTTTTTATCCTCGCGTTTTTTTGTTTTTCCGGCTTCCGGAACAGGCGGTTTTTAAGGGAGTTTTGCATAATGCTTGTATGTATATACAGAAATGCCTGCTTGTTTTGCTCCGGATTCATGGAGATTCAGAATTGTGTGGTTTGTGTTTTATTGATAATTCGTTCAAAATGAAAGCTGAATTGCGTGGTACGTGTTATTTTGATATGGATGGGTGCTTGGGGTTGTTTATGCTTACAGGATATAGAATATAAAAAGTCTGGTTGCAGGATGGCTTTTTCATATATTATCAGTATATTTGCTATATACGCCAATAAAAGGATATACGATGAAAGATATAAATAGAATCAAAATAGTTTTAGTGGAACAAAAGAGAACCGGAAAATGGCTTGCAGAACAGTTGGGTAAAGATCCCTCAACTGTATCTAAATGGTGTTCTAATAAAATGCAACCCTCATTGGAGATGTTGATGCAAATTGCAGAGAAATTGGATGTTGATGTAAGAAACTTGATTGTAACTACTAAGCAATAATTATGGGAACAAATTTCTTTACTAACGAAAAAGAAAATACCCTCCTTGAAAAGATAGAAGGAGTTTTCAAGTATAAGAAAGTGCATTTCTTTGATGCGCTTGTAGGGTATTTCAGAGCTTCCGGATATTTTAGGATCCGAAAGTTCATTCAACAGACCCCACACATTAGAATCTTGGTAGGCATCAATGTAGACAAGCTGACTTATCAGGCCAATCAGCAAGGATTACTTTTTAACCCCAATAGCGAACAATCACAAGAAGAGTTCTTTAATGACATAAAGAAGAATATCCAAGAAGCTAAATACGACAAGGAAGTAGAAGACGGAATGTATCAGTTCATTGAGGATATTGTTTCTGGCAGAATAGAAATGCGTATTCACCCCAAGCAAAACATACATGCCAAGATTTATATCTTTCGTGAAGAAGTGTATCATCCGCATGGTTATGGCTCAGTCATCACAGGCTCCAGTAATCTGACAGAAGCCGGACTGGAAAAGAATTTTGAATTTAATGTAGAGCTCAGGTATGACGATGATATCCAGTTTGCCGCAGAAACATTTGAAAAGCTATGGGCTGAATCTGTCGCGATTGATATTACCCATATTGAAAAGATAAAGAAAGAATCCTATCTGAATACCGAGTTTACCCCCTATGAAGTCTATTTGAAGTTCCTTTTGGAATACTTTGGACGCAGCATAGATTTTGATCCGAATTCTGTATCAGACTTGCCTAAAGGGTATAAGAAATTATCTTATCAGGTTGATGCCGTTAATGATGGCTATTCAAAAATGATGAAGCATAACGGATTTTTTCTTTCCGACGTGGTCGGATTGGGAAAGACCATCGTTTCGGCTCTCATTGCCAAGAAGTTTTTCTTTGCCAACGGATTTCCAATGCATCGTTCTCATACATTGATTATTGTTCCTCCTGCCCTGAAAGAAGGCTGGGAACGGACAATGACAGAGTTTAAACTTGACAATTATAAGATTATCACAAACGGAAGCCTACATAAGTTAAAGGAACCGTCACTCTATGATTTGGTTATCGTTGATGAAGCCCATAAGTTCAGAAGTGATACAGCTTCCATGTATAATGATCTACAGAAATTGTGCAAGACCAAAACTGTACATGCCGACGGCAGTCTGCATGACAAGAAAGTGATACTTGTTTCGGCTACTCCATTGAACAATAAGCCGGAAGATATAGCCAACTTGGTTTATTTGTTTCAAGATTCCAAAGACAGTACATTGGAAGAGGGAAATCTACAACGTTTTTTCCGTGAACAGATTGATAAATACAAAAAATTAAAGGATAAAAAGGATATAGAACATATTTCCAAAGAGATAAAGGCAATTTACGAAAAGATTCGAATCAAGGTGGTGGAGCCATTGACTGTTCGACGTACACGTACAGATCTGATGGAGAATGAGGCATACAGAAAGGATTTGGAAGAGCAGAATGTACATTTCCCTGTTGTAAAAGCCCCGGACAAGATGTATTATGAATTGGATAATGAACTGGAAGTATTGTATGACAAGACTATCAGGTATTTAGGAGGAAAAAATGGTAATGTATTGAAATACTATCGTTATCAGGCAATTAAATATTTGATAAAGGAAAAGAAAAAGAAATACCCTAATGCAGATATGATTTCCATCCAATTGGCTGGTATTATGAAAACCTTATTAGTTAAACGGATAGACAGTAGTTTCTATGCGTTCAAGCAATCCTTAAAGAGATACTATCAGGCTAATAAAGTCATGCTCGATATGTTTGAGAAGGGAATAATATACATTGCTCCGAACCTGAAAGTCAATGAATTGTTGAGCGAGGGAAAAGAAGATGAATTACTGAAGCAGATAGAAAAAGCGCAGTATACTGACCCGACTATAGAGGTGTGTACTCCTGAGGATTTTACTTCCGATTTCAGGGAAGGCTTAGAGCACGACGGAGAAATATTACAGGAACTTGTTGATGAATGGGAAAAGATAACTTACGACCCTAAACTTGACGTCTTCATAAACAAATACCTTAAAAACGAGTTGTTCGACAAGTCCATAAACGATGAAGGCAAGCTCGTGATATTCTCCGAAAGCAAGGAGACTACCAGATATTTGTCCGAGGCTTTAAGAAAAAACGGATTCGACCGCATATTGACCATACAAAGCGACAATAGGAATGATAAAATGCCCTTGCTTGAAGCTAATTTCGATGCCAATTATAAAGGTGAGAAAAAGAATGATTATAATATCGTCATTTCTACCGAGGTTTTGGCTGAAGGAGTAAACTTGCATCGTGCCAATGTCATCGTCAATTACGATACACCTTGGAACTCTACCAGACTGATGCAACGAATCGGGCGTATAAACCGTATCGGAAGTACAGCTAAAGAAGTGCATATATTTAACTTCTTCCCAACCTCAAAAGTAAATGATGATATTGAGCTGGAGAAAAAAGCCAAAATGAAACTCTTGGCTTTCCATGCTGCACTGGGTGAAGACAGTCAGATTTACTCCACAGACGAAAATCCGGAAAGCTTCGGATTGTTTGACAAGCATATAGACGAGGAAAGAGATGAAAGACTGCGGTATCTGATGTGGCTCAGGCAGTTGAAAGAGGAGAATCCCGATTTGATAAAGCGTATAAACAAAATGCCTTTAAGAGCTCGTGTAGGAAGAAAAAGTAAACTGATTCCCATGAGTACTATCACTTTTATCCGTAATAAAAGAAGGGATGCTTTTACTTTCATTCGTGAAGATGGAAGCATGGAAGAGCTCACTTTTCTGGAAGCCGCAAAAGAATTTGAGGCAAGAATAGAAGAGAAAGCTATTCCTTTGCATGACAAACACCATGAGCAAGTAGCAAAGGCAATAGAAGTCTTTTCGGAGAAAGAAGAAGAGACAAAAGCAGCTACTAAGAAAGTGGTTATTAACCAAGGCCCTAATGAAAAAAAGGCATTGGCTTATCTTGATGGGTTCGTAAATGTTCCTAACGTTACTGGCGAGGAGGCCGATTTGATAGAAAAGGCTAAACGTGCCATCTCTACGGGAAAATTCCAACAGTTGCAACGGGACATAAACAAGTTACAGAATTCAATAAAGAAGAATCCGGTAAAGTTGGTGGTACAATTGGAATATCTCATGAAAATAATAGCATCATACCCTCTTGAACATGTTGAAACGTTTAAGCATGAGATCCAAGCGGAAAACCGAATAAAAACAACGAAAGAGTTAGTACCGGAAATCATTATTTCCGAAAGTTTTAATCTTTAATTATTGCAGAAATGACATTAGCCGAATTAAAAAATAAATTATCCGTTCGTTTTGATTTCGAGATATGGAAGGGCATTTTGACAGAAATGTTCCCAAAAGTTGAATTTTTCACTCGCATAAATCGAATTTCACATGACTTGGTAAAAAGCGGTGGACAGGCAGGAACAATCCGTTTGGATGACGGGCGTTCACTGGCTATTTATACATTTGAAGTCTCAGATAATGTGCTTATTAACCGCAATCGAAAAGGACTGCGCGAAATTGCGGCAAAAACGGTTGATCAATCCATTATTCATGGTGTTCTGGCTTTCTACTATTCAAAGAATGTACCCGATTATCGCCTGACCTTCATAGCGAAACAGACTTCCTTCAATGAAGACGGAGAACTGATAAAATCAGAAACGGCACCTAAAAGATATACTTTCCTTTTGGGAGAGAACGAACCGTGCAGGACGGCTGCAGACCGCCTGTATGAATTGATTTCCAAAAAGAAAAACAGTTCTATCTATCTGGCAGATGTAACAGAGGCATTCTCTGTTGAGCGCCTGAATAAGGAATTCTTTGCCGGATACAAGGCTCAATATATGAAGTTCTTGAAACTACTTTCCGACACTAAAACAAACCGTGACTATGTAAAGAAACTGCTCGGCCGGCTGGTATTTCTGCAATTCCTTCAGAAAAAAGGCTGGATGGGTGTTCCTGCTTCACGTTCGGATTGGGAAGGTGGAGATAAAAATTATCTCAGCCATCTGATTGAACGCTACGAAGGGAACGACCGCGTGTTAAGCGATGTTCTTGAATATTTATTTTTTAATACGCTGAATGAAAAACGTGAAGGAGATATAGCTGATGCCAGATTGGGAGAAAATATCAAAATTCCATACCTCAACGGAGGCTTGTTCGAGAAGGACCGCATAGATAAACTGGATATCGATTTTCCATATTCCTGTTTCAAAGAGCTTATGGACTTCTTCGCCATGTACAATTTCACCATTGACGAAAACGACCCGGACGATAGTGAGGTGGGTATTGACCCTGAAATGTTGGGCCATATCTTTGAGAATCTTTTGGAAGACAACAAGGATAAAGGTGCATTCTATACTCCGAAGGAAATTGTGCAATATATGTGCCGCCAGAGTGTTATACAATATTTGAAGACTCACGAATCTGATGAACAATATGCTGAACCGATAGAACAATTAATAAATAATGGAATAGTCCTGCCTGTACTCCAGACCAAAAGTGCGGCATCTCGATTTATGCAACTACTCAAAGATGTGAAAGTATGCGACCCGGCTATTGGTTCCGGTGCATTTCCCATGGGTATTCTTTATGTGTTGTATCATGCTATCCACCATTTGCAATCGCATGCAGAACCTCATGGCAACTTTGATTCTACTCAAACGAAACGTGATATTATTCAGAACAACATATTTGGAGTTGATATAGAGCAGGGTGCAGTAGATATTGCACGTTTGCGCTTTTGGCTGGCATTGGTGGTCGATGCAGAGGAACCGCAACCATTGCCTAATTTAGACTATAAAATAGTATGTGGTAATTCTATTCTGCATAGATTTCCTCTTGAAACTTCGATTGAAAAAGTTTTTATTGAGTATAATAAAAATAGATTGGTAACAGATCAAATGTCTCTTGATAAATACAAAGAAAAAGTTTATGAATTTACCAATACATCAGACCATAAGAAAAAGGATGAATTTAGAAATACGATTGAAAAGATAAAAAATGCATTCCGTACTCAACTGTCTGATTGGGAAAAAACAAAAAGGAGAAAACTAAGAGAGCAAATACGTGATTTGGAAATGCCTTTGATGTTTGGTAAACGCACGAAAGAAGAAGAAGAGAATTTGAAAAGGTTAAAGAAAACTTTATCACAAGCAGAAAAGGAAAAGAACGATATAGAGAATAATAAAATATATGAAGATTCTTTTGAATGGCGTTTTGAGTTTCCTGCTCTATTGAACAATAAAGGGAATTTTATTGGTTTTGATATAATCATAGGAAATCCTCCGTTTGGAGCAAAACTTTCTTCTGATGAGAAAAAAATATATAAGGAATATTATTCTGATGTACACATGCGTACACCAGAGACATACTGTTATTTTATTTCATTAGCTTTTAGATTGGCAAATCCCAATGGTATAGTTTCTTACATTGTTCCTAATAATATGTTTTTTCAAAATGAGAACGAAAAGACACGTTCATTATTATTGTTCAATCATCGCCTTATCCGTGCTATTAATTTAGGCGATAACACATTTGAAAATGCGGATGTACCTACTTGTATATTTATAGCAAGTTCTAAGAGACAAGAAAATTATGAAGTTGAGTATTCCGATTATAGAAAATACAATATTCGTGATATCGAATGGGATAAAAATTATGAATCTATCCCAATTGAATTGATAAAAACAGTACCAGCATATGTTCTCGGATTATCAAGTGTAAATATTCGAATTATCAATGAAATTAAACAACACGGTGTGTTGATAGATTCTATTGCAGAAGAGATGGCTAGCGGAATCTCTACTGGTGGGGATAATATATTTAAAGTAAATCAAGATATTATAAATAGTTATCATATAGAGAATAGAATTTTATTTCCTGTTATTGTAGGAAGTAATATTGACAAATATGTTATAACAAATACAAATGAATATATAATATATACGAATAGAGATATGGATATTGATGACTATCCCAATATAAAAGAATATCTTTTTCTATTCATTGATAAATTAAAAAACAGGAGTGAAGCCAAAAAAGGAACATTACCATGGTTTTCACTAAATCGAAATAGATATAAAAAATTATTTGAAGAGCCTAAAATTATTATGCGCCAAACATCAGATAGCATTCGATGTGTTTATGATGATAGTAGTTTTTATGTATTAGATAGTATTCTGGTTTTTAAAAAGAATACAGATCAATACTGTTATAAGTATATAGCAACTGTCTTAAATTCTACCCTAATAGATTATCTATATAAGAATTTAACTCAAGAAGAAGGACGTACTTTTGCCCAAGTAAAACCAATAAATGTACGCAAACTTTATATACCTAAAGCAACAAAAGAAGAACAAAAATTACTATCTACATTGTATGATTATCTGGTATTCTTAAAGAATCCCAAACAGCCAGAACCGTTCATTTCTCTAAATTCAATGTTTATAGATTTATTTGAGAAAATCGTAGATGGTTGTGTCTATGAATTATTTTTCAGAGAACACATGAAAGAACGTGAAATTGATATTATGAGTTATCTATATCAGAAAATCAAATCAATTGATGGATTATCTGATAAAGATAAAAATAATACAATCATTTCCGTTCATAGTGATATTTTTATGACAGATAATCCTGTGAGAACAAGATTAAAACTTTTTGTATCACGTAGTCAGGAATTTTTGAAACCTATAATACAACACTGATATGGCAGCAATATCTAAAATAAAAATAGACGGATTTAAGGCTTTTCCAAAAGAATTTGAATTAATACTTGAAGGAAAGAATTTACTTATGTATGGAGAAAATGGAAGTGGCAAATCTTCTATCTATTACACTTTACATGCACTTCTACAAAGTCAATATCATGACAAGGGTTCTATATATTTTGACAAGAACAATTCCGAAAGCCTTGTAAACAAATATACAACAACTGTAGATCCATACATTGAATTAGAATTAGAAGGTAGTAATACAAAATATCATTTGTCAAAAAATGGATATAAGGAGCTTCCAGCAGAAGCTATCTCTCCTTTAAGAGATATGAATGCAGAATGTGTTTTTATTAATCATAAATTCTTGTTTAATAGTTTTAGCTTTCGCAACTCTCAATATATAGATTTATTCCCTGTCTTTATCAAAGATATATTACCATTTACATTTACAAATGACAGTTCTAAATATATCAGTGAACTTTATGATGAGGTTGTAACTGAGATTCAAAGAAGAGGTAATGGCCGAAAAATAGATCCTAATTACGATAGACTCATTGAAAAATTTAATCAGGAAGTTTTGAGAATCATTGAAAAGATTAATCATAAAGAAGATATAAATGCTCCATCATTAGTAAGTAATATATATAATAATCATTTCAGAGACTCAGACGACCGAGAGTTATCCATAGAACTCAATTATGAGAATAACAGAGATCATATACCTCAACCCAATAAGTCTTATTGGTTAAGGTACGGATATAGATATCAACAAACAACTATAGCTCACAGAGTAATAGAAGAATGTGTTAGCCGCAAATTAGAGATTCTGCCTCCTGTTATTAGACTGACAATTAAAGAAAAGAAAGATAACGGGACATGGGGTGATATAGAAAAGCCTCAAACACAGCTTAATGAAGCTAAATTGACGGCAATAATTCTATCAATAAGATTCTCGTTGTTAGATTTAGTTGCAGCCCCTGATGGTCGTTTCTTGGCCCTGGATGATATGCTTATAAGCCTTGATATGAGTAATCGCATGAAAGTTATTAAATATTTACTTGATGTAGTTGTCCTAAAATATAAATTATATGTATTTACACACGATAGGCTTTTTTACCATACGTTGAAACGTATAATTGAAACTCAATATAAAAGTTCAGAATGGGTATTTGGAGGAATCTATGTAGACGATTCTATTGTGCCAAATGAACCAAATTATGTGCCTGATGATAAAACAAAAATCGAAAAAATTGAGGACGCATATAAATGTCATGACTATTTTCTTTGTGGAACTCTCCTTAGGCAAGAATGTGAACGTTGTTTAGAAGAATTGCTACCTGACTCGTATAGAGTTAAAGAAGATCCAAGGACAAGGACAAGTAGCTCAAAAAATTTGGATGAACAAATAGCTTCACTTGAAGAGTTTTGTCGTTTAGAAAATATTGATTACACTCCATTTAAGGATTTAAAATCATACAAAGATTTATTCTTGAATTCTACTGCCCATAATGATATTACTTCACCATTTTATCGGAATGAAGTTAAAATATGTAAGCAGGCTATTACATTACTTGCTCAAATAAGCAGAACAAAGACAATAAAATGTAAACAAGATTTCTATTTTGAGTATCAATCTCCAGATGGCAAAAATTGTCTTGTCTCTATGAGAAGGAGAGAACCAATCAGATTATTAGAATACAATAGACAACAGCGCATTTCTTATTATAGCAAATGTGAAATTCGCAAAATAGTAGTTGATGGAACTGATACAATTTTAAACGAAGGATTTAATTCAATATATCAAGCGTATTTTTATGTGTGCCAGAACTATAATTGTCCTTCTAACTTAGTATTGCTAGACATATTAAAAGACAGGGATGGTTATTTAAAAGACAAAATATAATGAAAAAACTAAGTTTTGATTCGACACCAACGTTAAAGGGTATTGTATTTCAATTTCTTGTCGCATTAGATAGATGTTTTGAAATGCAAGAGGGAGAGTCTGTTTATATTGAAACGTTTGGTGATGTTTCTGTGTTGGGTGGAGATAATCCTACACAGATAGAATCAAAATGTTATAAAACAGATTTAACCGATTTAGATGAGAATGTTTGGAATACCATTCATAATTGGATGCGAGATGATTTTCCTATAGAAAAGTTTAGTTCATTATTTTTGCTAACAACTCAAAAGGCAGGGAAAAAATCTGAATGGGGAGGTTGGAATAAAAAAGGATTAGAGGATAAATTAAAGACGCTTAATCGCATAAAAGAATATTTTGACAAAAAGAAGAGGAAGTCTGAGAAACTGAAATCAATGATGGATGCCATATTTGATGCATCGAAAAGTAAACGATTGGCAGAAATCGCCAAAAAGCTATTTATTGATTGTTTGGATACAGATGACGAACAGTACTATAAGAGCCTCTTAAATAGGGACAAATCGATTCCAAAGATTCAAAGAGACAAATATATTAATTCTTTACTTGGATGGATTATCAGACCACAAAAAAAATGGACAATTTCCAATGAAGATTTTGAGAAAGAAGCGCAGGAAATTGCTGAAAAATTAAGAAAAAACACTGTAGTGTTTCCAGATAAATTACAATTAACAGATATAAAGAACGAAGAATATGAAGAAAATTCATTTGTTAGAAAAATAAAAGATATAGAATATGAAGAAGTTATTCCTGAAGCTGTAGATGACTATGTGCATACGGTTTTATTAATAGAACAAGAACTGAGAGAATCATTAGCGATAAGAACTCAGTTTGAAGAATATGAAAAATCTGTAGAAAGACGATACAGGACAGAATATCGAAAGGCATGCAGAATTAACGAAATAAGAGAACCTTTGAAAAGGTCTCAGGATCTATATGATAATGTTACATTGGCAAACGATGGTACATTTCACACTTACAACTCTGTGCCTTCATATTTTCATAATGGGGTTATGCAAATACTTGCAGATGATAAGGATGACATTGTTTGGCTTTTAAAAGGACATAAAGATGAGTAAGCTTATTGAAAACATATCCACTCTACAAAGTAATATTTTTATCTTAACACCGATTCTTGTCTCATTTTATAGGAATCTGCAGCCAAAGGACAAAAACATTCTTTTGGCGTATCTTGTATTTCCATTGGTTTTGAACTCTGATTTTTTAGAGAAAATCACTACTGTTTCCAGAGCATCTAGACTAAGCAGAATAACAAATGATAAAGAAATAATGGCAGGATTCGAAGAACGGTTCGAATATTTCAAAGACATTACCAATCACTGTCTTCAATATGCGTTGGAGTGCGGATATATAAAAATAAATGACGATTTGAGTGTAACAGTTTTAGTGGATAATAATCTTCAAATAGATTGCAGATTGTCAAAAAGTATCAATCTTGCATCGCAACTACATAAGATATTTACACGAAATGTTATAAACACATATTATGCATTTGGAATTTACAAATTATGAGAAGCTATATTAAATATCTTGGTGTAATAGACAAATTAGACAACTGTCATTACATCTGTTTTAAAGAAGGACTTAATATCATAACAGGACGTTCTTCTACGGGTAAAAGTGCTATTATCGAATTGTTTGATTATTGTACTGGCAATTCCGAAAACACGATCCCCGAAGGTGTTATAACTGACAATGCAGAATTATATTTTGTTGTTATACATGCAAAAGAAACGTATTTGGTTATTGCTCGTACACAAAATAAAAAGTCTACTGAGGCTTTTTATAAAATTGAGACAGAAGAAATTGATATTGAGCATCTTGGTAGAGCTTATTTTAAGCAGGAATATTTTGTCCAATTAAAAAGTTTTAGAGATGAGCTTTGGCGATTCTTTGGAAATGACATTTCAGAAATTGACGAAAGCGAAGAAGCGTTGAAATTCAAACCCAAAAAAGGTAGACCATCATTCCGCAATATGGTTTCTTTCATGCTTCAACATCAGAATTTGGTTGCAAACAAACATTCGCTATTCTATCGTTTTGATGAAAAAGAAAAAAGAGAAAGAGTGATTGATGAGTTTAAAATATTTGCAGGATTTGTTGACCAAGACTACTATATTATCAACAGAGAGTTAGAAGAAAAACGCCAAGAGTTAGAAAAATTCAACAGAGAGTTTAGCAACTTTGAATCTCAGAAAAACGAAAGAGCAACAGTGCTTGATGAGCTCAGAGCAGAATATCTTTCGATTAGCGGATATGAATTATTCCCTACGATTACTAGTGCTCAAATGTTAAGTATGCCACAAATCTATATTGATGAGTTGGAGAAAATAAAAATAGAAGTCAATGAAGATTCTGATGAGTATAAGAAATTGTATTTAGAATTGATTCGACAAAAGAATGATTTATTGGCACAAAGAAGAAGGCTATCTCTAAAATTAGAACATATAAACTCTTCTATTAATTATGTTAGAAACTACGCTGAAAAGATAGATAAATACCAACCTATTACGGAAGCAATAAGAGGAAAAGCGGTATGTCCTTTCTGCCATCATGAGTCAACAGTAACAGAAGATGCTGCCAATAAATTAAGGATTGCTATTGAGTGGCTAAACGAAGAATTAAGGAAGTCTCCTCAAAGAGAAGATTCATTCTTGCCACAAAAACGTGAATACGAAAAAGCAATATCTTCAATAAATTCAGAATTGAGGAAGATTAATTCTGAAATAAACAGAATTATAGAAACAAACAACAGGTTAGAGAAAAACAAGTCATTAGATGAACAATCATTAAAACTAAAGCTTAGAATTGAAAACGAATTGGAATGGACAAAAAACATGTTCATTCAATTTGATAGCAAAAAAATTGAAGAGACTAAAAAACAAATCAATCAGCTGGAATATATTCTGCAGACAAAATATAATGTTCAACAGAAGCTAGATAATGCAGAAATATTTATTAATAAGGCAATGAATGACATGGGTAAAAATCTTGATTTTGAAAATTCTTACCAGCCAATTAATCTGCACTTTGACATTCATACGTTTGAATTGTATCATTTGAAAAATAATGGAACAAAAGTTTATTTAAGAAATATGGGAAGTGGTGCAAATTGGTTGTATTCACATGTTTGTTTATTTTTTGGTATTCTAGAATTCTTTGTATCATTAGGAGAGAAATCAACCATTCCAACAATTTTGTTCCTTGACCAACCCAGTCAGGTTTATTTTCCAGCAACAATAGATACGGCATCTGAATTTAATGCAAAGGATCTGAAACAGAAAGAAGGAAAAGAGGCTGATGACGACTTGCGGGCAGTTACAAATCTTTTCATTCAAATTGCTAATACATTATATTCCATGCAAAAAAAATATGGATTTATGCCTCAGGTCATAATATCAGACCATGCGGATAATCTGAATTTAGGAAAATATAATTTCAATAATTATGTTGTATGTAGATGGCGTGGTAAAGATAAGGGCTTCATTGATATATTGAAAATCAAGCATTCAAAAGAAATAAGCAACACAGAAATAAATGAGGATAAATAATGCGTATGAACGAAGAAAATAAAATAATCCTATATCAGGACGATAACGAAATAACTCGTGTATCGGTTCGCTTTGCTGACGAAGATTTATGGCTGACACAGAGCCAGCTAGCAGAGATATATGACACATCACAACAAAACATTAGTCAGCATATAGACAATATCTACAAGGATGGAGAACTTATAGCCGAAGCAACTAACAAGAAATTCTTGTTAGTTCGTCAGGAAGGCAATCGTCAGGTAAGGCGAAATATAGACCATTACAACCTCGATATGGTCATAGCTTTGGGATATCGTGTCCAGTCTCAAATAGCCACACGTTTCCGGCGTTGGGCGACACAACGTTTGCATGAATATATTCAGAAAGGTTTTGCGATGGATGATGAACGGCTGAAACAGGGAGGAAACCGCTATTTCCGAGAATTATTGCAACGTATCAGGGATATTCGTAGTAGCGAACGAAATTTTTACCAGCAGGTTACGGACATATATGCTACAGCTACGGATTATGATCCTCGCAGTGAAATGACTAAAACTTTTTTCGCCACCGTGCAGAATAAACTGCATTATGCGGTTCATGAGAATACAGCTGCTGAGGTAATATACAACCGTGTTGCCAATGAAAAGCCGTTTGTCGGAATGACTAATTTCAAAGGTAATTACGTAACCAAAGATGATGTAAAAATAGCGAAAAACTATTTGTCAGAAATAGAGTTGCAACGACTGAATCTGTTAGTTTCAGGATTTCTCGATTTTGCAGAATTCCAGGCATTGGAAATGAACCCTATGTCTATGAAGGACTGGATAGAAGCTCTTGACAATCAGATTATAGCTCACAAACGAAAAATCTTGGTCGGCAAAGGCAATATTTCACATAAACAAGCCATAGAAAAAGCTGAAAAGGAATTTGAAATATACCGCAAGCGAGAAATGGATATGCTTGAAAGTGACTTCGACAAAGAGGTTAAAAGATTAAACAAAAAATAAAGTGACTAAAGTTTTGCAAGGTAAACATTCAACCCCGAGAGATAGAGCAGTAGACTCATACAGCCTTTTTTGACACAAAACAACTTTCAATTCAGATTAAATTGATAGCTTTGTTGAATAAACCCTTATTCAGTTATTATGAAAAAGAGACATTATCACAAATCATTAATGGTAGGAGCGATATGTGCGCTGGCATGCGGCAACCTCTTCGCTCAAGAAACTGAGTTCGATTTATCGTCACAGAGACTGGAAATCCAACAGGTATTGCCTGTACCCGGAAAGAAAATAGACCACCATGGAATTGTCATCAATCCGACTCCTCACGAACTGACCGTCGGCGGAAACGGGGTACTGAATATTACAGGTGGAGTGGTCCTGAAGGACAAACAGCATAAGTTTTCGGAGAATCTGGACTTTCTCACATTGGCGAAGAAAGGGGTAAAGCTGACCTGCATATTCCGGCGGATACCCGTTCAGCATTTCCGGTGATATCCGTTCAGTCCC
>ERZ779681.174-NODE-174-length-26022-cov-2.08819_pt1 | contig 26022 bp, 22 predicted proteins | sample MGYA00511905_ERZ779681 | MGnify/ENA primary metagenome ERZ779681 (study PRJEB29588, sample SAMEA2144578) | human gut metagenome | biome: human gut; feature: human-associated habitat; material: faeces | place: Denmark | collected 2008/2010 ... | reverse complement strand
CTGCGAGGCGCAGTAAGTAAAGGCTTAGAATGACGAATTTTTATTTCTTAGTGACTTCTTGTTTGGGGTGTTCTGGATTGCTTCACTTCGTTCACAATGACAAACAACATTCTTAGTAACTTATTTTTTATCAAGCTTCGCTGGAATTGCAAATATCTTTGCGATATTTTTTGCCTTCAAACTCTATGAACTCAAGTTCTTCGTACAAGGCTTTTGTAGCTCTTGAAAGTGTTTTGGCTGTCGTTGTTACAACCAAAGCGTTACTGCCTTGAGTTTCGTATTCCAAATACTCGTTTCGTTTAGTATTGAGGTGAGCAACGATAGTATTGTCTTGTAAATCGTCAAGTCCTTCAATAATGGAATTTTTAACTCTGCCTGATGATAAAACTCCTGCTACTGCAAACTCGTCTTTAGTTTCAATATAGTTATAATCATCTGCAAATGAACCGATAACGCAGGCTTCCATTAGTTTGTAAATATCTTGGTTTATCAAAGATAATATACATTGTGCATCATGATCTCTAAGGAAAGTATTACATTCAAATATTGATATTTTACCCTCAGAAGTAACGATTCCATCAAAACCTATTATTCCCAAATAAGGTGTGCCTTGGGATTCCAAATAATCTATCAACGGGTATGCGATATCGCCGATGATATACGCAATTTGATCCTCTGTGAGTTTGATACATGGGGAATATGCACCCATTCCTGATGTGATTATGCCACCGTTACCCTCAAGTGAGAATTTGTAATCTACGGTTGTACCTATCGGCAAAATCTTGTAGCCGTCAGTTATTGCATACAATGAAAAATTTGTACCATGGACATATTCTTCTATAATAACTTTTTCTTCGCCAGCAAAAAAACAGTCTTCTATAAAAGATTTGGCTATTGTTTCTGTCGGACATACCATTACGCTGTTAGGCTTGTGGGTATCTGTCTTTATAACAACAGGCATGCGAGAGTTTTTTACATAATCTGTCGCTAACTGTTTTTTCTCAAAGATTCCAAATCTCGGAGTTGGAATCTTAAGTTTGTACATAAGTTTTTTGCCTACAGACTTGTTTGTCGCAAATGATGCAGACTGTGCTGTCGGTGCAAAAATCTTCAAGTTGTTCATCTCAAACAGTTTTGCAATATCTGCCTTGATTGCTGTTTCTGATGAGCAAATTGTGAATGCAATATCGTTTTCTAATGCAAAATCCACGAGTTCTGCAACATTATTTTCTCTAATATCTACAACTGTTGCAAATTCTGAAATTGCGTCATTGCCAGGGGCAACAAATACATTAAAATCTTCTGTAAATAATCTTGCTAATGTAAATTCTTTAGCTGAATTTCCGATAATCAATAAGTTTTTTTTCATATCGGGATTATATCATACAAATGTTTTTTCGTGAATATATAATAACTCGGTTTCTTTAAATAATATTGTGTGAATTATTTTTCACTGTGATATAATTTTTGTGACAACAGAAAGGAGAAGTTTTATGTGGGAAAAAGACATAGACATTAATCAAGTTCGTGAAATCAGAACAAGAACTCTTGTTTATTTTGGTTGTGGTGCAATAGAAAAAATCGAAGATATTGCTCGTGACCTTAAATCTAAAGGTATTGATAAACTTATCGTTATGTCAGGTAGAAATGCTTACAAAGCTACAGGGGCTTGGGATTATGTAGAAAAAGCTCTTAAAAATAACGGTATCGGTTATATTAACTATGATAAAGTAACACCTAACCCTACAACTCAAGCGATAGATGAAGCTGCAGGCATGGCTAGAGAATTTGGTGCTAAAGCTGTTATTACTATCGGTGGTGGCTCTCCAACAGATGCAGGTAAATCTGTTGCTATATTACTTAAAAACGAAGGTAAAAACGCTTCTGATATTTATGAATTCAAGTTCACTCCAACAGAAGCTGCTCCTATTGTTGCTATCAACCTTACTCATGGTACAGGTTCTGAAACAAACAGATTTGCTGTTGCAACAATTCTTGAAAAGAATTACAAACCAGCGATTGCTTATGACTGTATTTATCCGACATACGCTATCGATGACCCTAAACTTATGGCAAAATTATCACCAAAACAAACAAGATTTGTTTCTATTGATGCAGTAAACCATGTTGTTGAAGCTGCAACTTCAACAGTTGCATCGCCTTATTCAATTTCACTTGCTCGTCAAGTTGTTGATTTGGTTGCTGAATACTTGCCGAAAGCTATTGCTAACGGTGAAGACCTTGAAGCAAGATATTTCTTATGCTATGCAGCTATGATGGCAGGTGTTGCGTTTGATAATGGCTTGTTACATTATACTCACGCTCTTGAACACCCATTGAGTGCTCTAAAACCTGATTTCTCTCATGGTTTAGGTCTTGCTATCTTACTTCCTGCAGTTATCAGAAACATTTATGCATCAAAAGCTGAAACTCTTGCATATATTCTTGAACCAATAGTTGCAGGTCTAAAAGCTGATGCTTCTGATACAGAAAAAGCTGCAACAGGGGTTTATGAATGGCTTAAATCAGTTGATGTTCCTAACAAATTGACAGATGAAGGATTCACAGAAGCAGATGTTAAAACTCTAACAGATTTAGCATTTACGACACCTTCTCTTGATGGTCTTTTAGGTATCGCTCCTACAAAAGCTACAAAAGAAGCTGTAGAAACAATTTATAGAGAATCTTTATAAGTTTGTTTAAAAGAATATACTAAGAAATAGTGAGTAGAAAATCTGCTCACTATTTTTTATGGAGTTACTAAGAGTTAAGTTATTAAGTGACTAAACTCTATCAAAAGGTGACTAAGTAAATAGGTTAATAAGTGAATAAGACTTTTTTGTTCGTTGATAATAACTACTTGCAAAAATGGAAAAATAAGTTAAAATAAGAATACAGGCATGGGTGGCTTCAACACCCACACCCGTTCCCTAATTAAAGGGATGTTAGGTACAGAACTATTGCTAATATTAGCAATAGTTCTTTTTCGCTACGAATTGTTGGCAGAGGCTGAAGGTGTTTGCGTAGGCAAATACCGTAATGCCGTTTAACGCCAACAATTTAAGAGGATTTCAATTAACATTGCGTCCTCCTTTCGTGTACAAAGTCAGCGAAATTATAATCGAAATCTTTTGCCTGTATTCTCTTTTGAATGTTCTTTTTGCATTTTAGCATATATTTTGTTTATCAGCAATTATATGTAATATTAATATTGAAAGATTACGGCTTGTAGGCTCTGAATGACTGTTTGGTTCGTCATATTGAGCGATAGCGAAATATCTCTTGCAAAGCTTGCCTGAGATTTTGAATGACGATTTGATGTTCTGGATTGCCACGAAAATCTGACGATTTTCTCGCAATGACAGGTTGGATTGTCATGGTCTTAATAACTTAACTCTCAATCACTTATTTACTATTCTTTTGTGAATTTTGATAAGTCTTTATGCTTGAGCCAAAGTTTAATATCTGTGATGCAAAAAATCTTATATATGCCTCACAGTCCAAGCCATGTTTAGATTGTTTTATTTTTGTATCCTTATCAAACAAGTAATCATTAAATATACAGATTTTCTTATCAGGGTATTTATACAAATAGATTTCTGCACTTATCTTTGAATAATCTGATTTCTTATATCTTCTATGCGTTTTTGGAACAATAGTTCCGTCTTTTATTGAGTTGCCTGCAAATAAATAATTGCCGTTCTCAATCAAGTTTTCTCTATATGTTTCAAACTTTTTGCCATTAAGTTTATAAACGACCTCCATTGTAAGTTGTTTTATAGTATTCTGAGAAATATTTTGAAGGTTATATTTAATCAATATCTTAGACTGATTGCCAAACTTATACAAAGATATATTTGTAATTCTGAAATCAACATCTCTTGGATATATCAAAGATTTTTCAACTTCCTCCATTAAATGTTGCGCTCTGAATCTGTAAAGTTTAGCGTTAATATCGTCGCCCTCTGATTCGTACTGATAAATCAAAGACTGAATAAGATTATAATATGAAATATAATCAACTCTTGTAGGGTCTTCCTTAAACAACTTTTTGAAATATTTATATGACCGTTCAGGGTCTGTTTCTGCTGTTGCAAGAGCCAACTTATACTGGATATTAAAATCTTTCGGTTTAGCTTTTTCTGCCATATTCAAATATGTAATACCTTCACCGACCTTATCATTGTTTATACAAAGGTCTGCAAGTTTATTCGCAGTATTATAAATATTATTATTAACCTCTCGCATATATTTAGGTTCAGGACGTCTTAGTTTTTTCCAATAACTCAACGAGTTTTCATATTCGTTTAATGCATAGCCATACAAGCCTTGTTTATAAAAAGCGTCACCGAGTTTTCTATACAAATATGACTGATACTTGATAACAGGGGTTTGTGGAACTTGTGGGAAGGTTTCCAAAATGTTTCGTGCTTCATCATATCTGCCACGTTCAATATAAAAAGACGCAAGCTCATATACAGGTCTGTATATTCCGTCAGGAGCTTTTTGAACTGCCTTCAAATAATATTCTTCGGCTTTGTCATACTCCTTGACTACGCTATGTAAATATCCCAAATGAATATCAATTCTGTAATCATCAGGGTGATTAAATTCCAAATCCTCGTTCTGAATAATAACGGTATTTCTGATATATTCCATTAATGCCTTATCATTATAGCGAGAATACGAGTTGTTGATTACATCGTACTGGGCATAATAAATTACACCACCCGAAAACAGGCAAGCCAAAAATATTGCCCACAATATTGTCTGAATGTATGGATAGATGTCAATTTTTTTTCTTTTATTCATTTACACCTTGGATTGATATTGAATCTACACCTTTTAGTTTTTCAACTTTTTTATACAAAGATTGGATTGGTTTTTTAGAAACAATTTCAACTGTCATACTAATTTTTATTTTTTCAGGGTTTTCAAATAGTTTTTGGATTTTTAATGCCTCAACTGATTTGAAATTTTCTGTCATAAAATCTTTGATAGAATCAACTTCTTCTTGTTGGCAGAACAAAGTAACTTTTAATCTTCTTATATTTTTAGAAGAACAATTAAGCACTTTTCTTTCAAAAACTCTGATAAGTGTTAGAACCAACACTGATGCAAAGGTTGCAAGTGTTGCTACACCATACATTCCACTACCACAAGCCATACCGATACTTGCTGCCATCCATAAAGTTGCTGCAGTTGTCAAACCAAAAACAGTTGGCCCGTTTCTTAATACTGTACCTGCACCGATAAAACCGATACCTGTTACAACTTGTGCCGCAACACGAGCTGTATCTCTTATACCGTTAGGGTGATAATTAGGAATATCAATATCACCTGAAAACATTGGGAAGCCATATATTGAAATCACCGTAAAAATACAAGCACCCAAACACACCAATATATGTGTTCTTAACCCTGCGTATTTGTTTGTTATCTCTCTTTCAAATCCCAATATAAACCCGAGTGCAATAGCTGACAAAATTCGGATTGCAAGCTCTACATTTAAAGGATCAATTATATTCTCCATACTATTCTCCAAATAATTTATAACTTGTTCTCTACTCTCTTATCTTTCCTTTTGGATCTAAGATATCTCTTATTGTATCACCTATTATGTTAAATGATAATACTGCAATAAAAATTAAGAACCCGGGAGTTAAAAGCCAAGGTCTATAAAGAATATTAATATATTCTTGCGCTTCTTTCAACATGTTACCCCAACTTGCATCAGGTTGTTGAATACCTAAGCCCAAAAAGCTCAATCCTGATTCTGCAAGTATATATGACGGTACAGACAAAGTCATTGCTATAATTACATAGCTTGTAGTCTGAGGTAATATATGTTTCAAAATTATTCTCAAATCTGATGCTCCGATTGTTTTTGCAGCAAGTACGAATTCTTCTTTTTTTATTGAAAGCACCATACCTCTTACAACACGTGCAAATCCTGACCAACCTATCAAAGCCAATATAACAACTATCAAAGTAAATCTCTGTGTGCTTGTCATGTTTGATGGTAAAATCGCAGCCAAAATAATTAAAAGATAAAAGCTAGGTATTGCCATAACAGCCTCAGCAAATCTCATCATAAGTACATCTACCCAACCTCCGAAGTATCCCGATATGCCACCGTAGATTAAGCCGATAGGGAATAATATAAATAATGACAAAAAGCCTATCGTAAGTGAAATTCTGCCACCAAACAACAGTCTTGAAAATACATCACGACCGTTTATATCTGTTCCTAAAATATATAATCTGCCCTCCTTCTCAACTCCGAAAAGGTGGCGAGATGTTTTTATTATTCCCATAAATTTATAAGTTTCACCACGATTTAGGAAATGAATATAATATTTATGAGAACGGTCAAGTTTATACACTGTCTGGTACAGTTCAGGGATATATTCTCGTTTGTAATTATATGTATAAGGTTTTGAAAATTTACCGTTTTCGTCAATGATGAATACCTTTGAAGGTGGTGCATAAGACTGGTTTCTGTCTGCAAAGTCTTTTGAATAAGGTGCAATAAAATTAGCAAACAAAATCATCAAGTACATCACCAACAATACAATCAGTGCGATACTTGCATATTTATCCTTCATTATCTGTTTCAAAATATCTTTCATTATAATACCTTATTGACCACCGTTTCTTATTCTAGGGTCTGTAATGATTAAAAGTATATCAGCAAGCAAATTGCCTAAAACCAACATTATCGACCCCATCATCAAAGATGCCATAACCAAATTTATATCAGATTTCATAACTGCTTCAAGAATCAATCGTCCTAGCCCAGGATATTGGAACACATATTCTGTCAAAGCTGCACCACTTAACAACCCTGCAAATTCAAACCCCAAAAGTGTAATCATAGGGTTCAATGCGTTTCTGAGTGCGTGTTTAAATATTACCTTAAACTCAGATAAACCTTTTGCTCTAGCGAATTTTACATATTCTGAATCCATAACATCAAGCATATTAGCCCTCATTTGTCTTTGTAATCCTGCAAGTGATATTGTGAACAAAACAGTTACAGGTAATACAAGATGTTTTGCTAAATCAAGAATTTTTCCACCAAAACTCATTTCATCAAAATCAAAACTTGTTAATCCACCTACTGGAAACAATGAAGTTTTTACTGCAAAAATTAATAATAGTATTGCAAAGAAGAAGGACGGTATTGCCATACCGACACTGGACAGTATAGTTAATAATCTGTCAAACCTGCTCTTGTGATAAACTGCTCCCAAAATACCCAAAGGTATTCCGACAGACCAAGTCATAAATATAACAAGAGTTGTTAAAAGTAATGTATTAGGGATTCTTTCTTTTAATTTATCTGAAACTTTTTCGCCAGATGATGTAATACCCAAATCACCTCTTACAAATGCTGATGCCCATTTTACATATTGAACTGGGATTGGTTTGTCCAAACCCAAGCGCTGGGTTTCTTTTTGCAAAGTTTCTTTTGATATAGATGGATTAAGCCTTAGTTCTGCTAAAGGGTCAATAGGGCTTAATCGGATTATGAAAAAACTTATTATTGAAACAATGAACAATAACGGAATAATTTGGATAATTCTTTTTAGTATGTATTTTAGTATATTCATTTATCACTTCCTATCCAAATTTCTTCCATATTATATAGTATTCCGGACAATGTTGTAGGATATATATTTTTAAATTTTCTCCTTATTGCAACAATTCTTGTTGGAGAATAAAGATATATAATAGGTCTTTCGTTATAAACGATTTCTTGATATCTATCATAATATTTTTTTCTATCATTAAAATTAAGTTTTAATGCTCCTTGTTCAAAAATATTATCAAGCTCTTTTTCCCAACTTAATCTATCATCAATTTTATAATCCATTGGTCTTTGGTTGAACAAATGTAATGGCCCATTTGAAGCCCAAACATTTTTACCATTATGAGGTTCTAAAGGTGAACCGGTTAATCCCATAATTGCCATATCCCAATCATAAGAATTGGTTAATTTATTTACTAGAGTATTAAATTCTACAGGTTTAAAATTAACTGTCATGCCTAGGTCTGACAAATCTTGTTTAAGCATGACACCTATAGATTCTCTCTCTGTATTGCCAGCATTAGTGTATAAATCAAATTCTACCTTATGCCCTTTTCTATCATACAAAAATCCGTCACTATGTTTGCAGAATCCACTCTTTGCAAGATATTGTTTTGCAAGTTTTAAATCTCTTTTATGACCTTTTATGTTTTTATTTAAATAAATTCCGTTTAAGCTTTCAGATGTAAATAAAGGTACTGCAAGTCCTTGAGCGATATTTGTAACTAAACTGTTTCTATCTATAGCGTAGTCTATAGCTGTTCTAAAGTTGATATCAGAAAACCATTGTTGCTTGATAGAACTTACATAATATTTACCTTTATCATTTTTTCTGTTGTTCAAATTTATCGCAAGGAACATTGTTCCTGTATCAGCCCCAAGATTATATATAGCATAATCTGATAATGATTCTTTAGCCTTGTAGCGAGCAACTGTAGAACCTCGAAGGCTTATTGTGTCAATCTCTTTTGCTTCAAATTTTAGTATTTCGTTGTTTAAATCACCAACTATTAAATATACTATTTGATTCAAATAAGGAAGTTTTTCATTATTAAGGTTTATTTCATAATAATTAGGGTTTTTTTCAAATACAACTCGTTGTGCCGGTACATATTTTTTCAAGTGATATGCACCACTATAAACAATATCTTGAGGGTTAATTGTTGAAGATAAAATTCTATCAAAAGATTTTTCCCAATCAGGAATAGACTCAAACCAATGTTTTGGTGCAATAGGGTTAGTAAGTTGTCTTAAAAACGGTGCAAATGGTTTCGATATAGTAAATACGACTGTGTAATTATCTATCTTTCTAATTTCAGGTAATTTGCCGTCTATTAGAATACTATCTCTTACTGAGGTATTACCTAATCCTTTGAAAACAATATCTTTCCAAGTAAAAATTACATCATCTGCCGTAATAGGTTGTCCGTCAGACCATTTTAGCCCATGTCTTAGTGTAACAATATAATTGTTTCCTTCAATTTTTATTGATTTAGCAAGTTTAGGTATAACTTCTCCAGTAACAGGGTTTGAGGTTACAAGTCCGTCATACATTATATTTGCCATTTGTGATGATGTCGCATCTTTTGCCGTAAAAGGGTTAAAGGTTTTTGGACCTTCACCGATAGTCGAAGCAATTAATCTACCACCATATCTACCAACAGGAAGTTGGGATTGTAGATAATCAACACCATTTATTGTAATAGTTATTGGGTTTGGAAAAATTTTGTTTAGTGGGTATTTTTCTACAGTATCGCAAGCTTTACAAGTGATTTCTGTATCATTGGAGCCGTTATTATCTCTTTGGAAATATAATCCAAGACAAAAAATTATTATCCCTATTGTAATTACAATATAAAAAGCTCTTTTCATACGAATAGGATAGCACATTTTTATTATTAAGACATTCCACCTGTTAGGGGATTAATAGAAGAAAACTATGTTTAAATACAACAAAAGACGGCTATTATAACCGTCTTTTGTTCAAAACTTTATTTTAAAAAAGATTAACGCAAGCTGATTGAAATGCTTCTTGCTTTTTGAGTATAAGCAATTTTATCTTCTCTTGATAACCAGCCTAAGCCCATTTCTGCAAAATTACCGTTTAAATCTAAGTCTTTTTTTAATTTGTTCATTGAAACTTCGCCTTTTTCAGCTAAGTAGTTGTAAATTTGACCTGCAGCATTAATGATTTCTTGTTGCATGTCCATAGCTTGTGTTTTTGATGTTGATTTTTTTAACAACATAATTCCTTCTCCTTACATCTTTTTAAAAGTTCCATTAAAATTGTAACTTTTGGATTTTTTTGTATCCTCTAGTATAATTATACTAGTAAAAGATTTGGTTTTTTGCAAGTGTTAAAGGATGTTTTTAACAATATGTTAATCAAGGGAGATGTGAAATCAGAAAAATTTAATATTCTCGTAAAAAAATATGCCGAGTTAATAAATTCAGGTGTATCAACCTCATCTGTTTTAGTGGTTTTGCAAACTCCGAGTGACAAAAGCAGGTTCATTAATTCTGCACTTGAGCTTATTACAATTCCTGCAATAGAAAAACTAAATATACATACTTTCCATGGTTTGATTTATAACACGATAGCTGATAACTGGAATGTTCTTGAAAATCTTGTGCCTGCAAAAAAACATTTTATTCTGCCAAATCTTGTCGGGCTTGAAGTTTCGCAACTAATTTTGAAGGATATTCTCAAAAAAATAGATGTGAAAGGTTACAACTCTAAAAAATCACTCTTACATCAAATCTTTAGAAGGTATTCTCTGATTCTTCAAAACAATCTTACCGAGGACGAAATCCAAGAAAAATCAGAACTTCTAAAAGAGTCTTTTGGTGAAGATGCGCATAAAATTATCAAATCTCTAATGGCGCATACGCTCTCGTATCGTAGTTTTGACTATCTTAGACAAATGCCGTTATTCAAATACATATATCAAAACACTGATTATTTTAAAGGTATTGATTACTTGATTATTGATGATGCTGATGAAATGACGCCTGCAGGATATGCTTTTCTTGAAGCATTAAAGCTCAAAGATTATTTTATAGGTTTTGATTCCCCCGGAAATTCTCGTGCCGGATATTTGGCTGCAGATACTCAGTTTGAAACCAATTTATACAAAATATACAAGGAATTGCCACAAACTCTAACCTCAAACTCAAACACCGATGCGCCAAAATTGTACAAGAATGTAAAAGAGAATGAACAAAATATTTTGCAAAATCTCAATTATACCTCGTATTCTAAAAGAGCAGATATGCTTGATGCTTGTTGTCAAAAAATAAACTTCTTGATAGAAAAAGGTGTAAAGCCCAGTGATATTACGATAATTTCACCTATTATTGATGATATTTTGAAGTTTTCTATCTCTCAAAATTTATCGAATTATAACCTGAAATTCATCTCAGGGAGTGAAAAACTTCTTGATGATACATTTATAAAATCTATCGTCAATATAATAAAAATGGGTATAAATCTACCAATTAATGAGTTTGATAAACGTGGAATTTTCTCTGATTTTTTAAATATTCCGATAAAAAATATGAAATCTTTATCAGGCGAATATAAAGAAAAATATGACAAATTTCAAAATGTAATAGCGCATCTGAAACAAGATGAGTCCCTGCTTTCTGAAAAGATTTTTTATGTATATGAAACGCTTGTCGATTATATTCCACCAGAGAGGATACGCAAATTCAACTTTTTCTTGAAACAAATTCAAGATTTTGAAAAAGTATTTGCTCGTTCTCGTACAGAGGATATTATTGTTCAACTGGAAAATTCTATTATTTCAGAGCAACCATACTCTGTCATAAATGTAGAAGATAATGATTTGTTAATCTCGACCCCTCAAAAAATTATAGATAATAAAATTATTTCCAAATACCAAATCTGGCTTGATGTGTCATCTAATCTTTGGACAAAATCAGACACAGGGCCTCTGTATAATTCTTGGGTGTTTCAAAAATGTTGGCAAAAAGCTGATTATACAGTAGAAGATGATATATATCTCGCAAAAGATAAAACAGCTAAAATCCTGCGAAAACTAAATTTTTGTACGGATTATGTCTATGCACTTTCCTCAATTTTTGATTCTCAAGGGGGTGAAAACTTTGGTGGGATAGAAATGTATCTTATCTGTGAAGCACCAAAAGACACGAAACCTACAGGTTTTAAAATTATTCCAAGAGATGACCAAAAACCTGTACTTGAGTATAAACGGGGGAAAATGGCAATTTCTGCTGTCCCTGGGGCAGGCAAAACCACGATTTTATTAGCTCTTATACTTAAACTTATGGAGTATAAAATACAACCTGAAAACATATATGTATTGACATATATGGAGTCTGCAGCAAGAAATTTCAAAGACAGGATAAAAAATATTAATCCTGAAAATACAAAACTCCCTAATATTACAACAATTCATGGGCTTGCACTAAGAATCCTGAAAGAAAATTCTAACTATGAACGCTTAGGACTTGACCCTGAATTTGATATCTGTGACGATTCACTAAAAATGCGTATAATCGGTGCAATATCAGGTTCTATTGATAAAGCTGATGTTGATGATTTTACAAGAGCTGTTTCTGTTCTGAAACTCTCGGGTGGTGTTCCGAAAAATATTAACTTAAAAGAGCTTCACCCAAAAGTAAGACGATTTATAAGATTTTATCAAGATTATCAAACAAAATTGCAAGAAAACAATTTGATAGATTATGATGATATATTAGTTTCTGCCGTAAAATTATTAGAAGAAAATTCAGACATATTGAGCTATTATCAAAATCTTTGCCATTATATTATTGAAGATGAGGCACAAGATTCTTCTGAGATTCAACAAAGATTATTGAATTTATTATCAGGCAAATATCAAAATATAATTAGATGTGGTGATATAAATCAAGCTATTACAACAACATTTACTAATGCTGATGTAGAAGGGTTCTATCAATTTATTAACAGCTCAGATAAGGTAATGATGAATCGTTCTCAAAGATGTACCGAAGATGTTTGGAAACTTGCTAACAGGTTAGTCAATTATGGTGGCAAATCCTTCTACAACATGATGATGAATCCTGTTGAAGGTAAGAATCCCGTTGAAAAAAATGCAGTTATAAATGAGGTTTTTGAAACAGGGCAAGATGAAAGAAATTTTGTTTTATCAGAAATAAAAAAACTCTTAACTAAAAAGCCTGATGCAACTATCGGGATTTTATTAAGAAATAATTTCCAAGTTTCAGAGTGGGAAAGTTTTATTAACAATGCAGGGTTCAAAGTTATAACAAGAAGTGAATCTTTAGGCAAGAAAGCGATTTTCAAAACAATATTTGCAATATTAAAAGCAATAGAAAATCCTTTCAGCAATGGGAACTTGGCAGATACATATCAAGCTCTTTATGAACAAGGGTTTTATAAAAAGAATTATGCCTGCAAAATAGAAAACTGCGAAGCTGATTTTATCACGCTTAATCCTGATGATGTTGGGGAGTTGGCTCAATTCCTTTGGGATATGAATTATTGGTTACTTTATTCCACACTTCCACCTCAAGAGCTGGTTTCTAAAATTGGCTTGTACTACTATAATACGGATTTGGAAATCTCAAATGTTTACCTTATTTCTACGCTTGTTGCAAGATTGAATGTTAAAAATGACTTATCTTTATTAATTCAAAAATTAGGTGAATTGGCAAACAAGCCTTCCTTGAGTGGGTTCAAATTCTTTGCAGAAGAAGATTCTGCGACAGAGCAAACAGGTACTATCCAAATTATGACAATGCACAAGTCAAAAGGTGATGAGTTTGATTATGTATTTATTCCTGAACTCACAGAAAAAAATCTTTCGCTTGATATTGAAAAAATGAAGTTGAAATCTTCATCACTGTTCATGGAGAATGTGAAAGCAATAAATTCTGATTATAAGAAAAAATCAGAATTAGAGTTGAAGGAATTTAATATCGCAGAGAATTTCAGATTGTTATATGTTGCAATAACTCGAGCAAAACGCAGATTATATATAACAGTCGCACAAAAATCGAAATATTTTAACAAAATGCAAGAAAATGATATAAGTATTATTTTTGAGAATTTGTTGGGTTAATAAAAATTTATAAGTTATAAAAATAAAAAGTTAAAAATCCGACAATAGCCTGAAAGAGAACAATCAAACAAAACGAGTATAAAGTCAAAAGCCGAATTTGTTTGAGTTGTGAAACAACGAGTTATTCGGCTGATTACGAGTTTATTGTTTGATGTGAACAAAAGGCGTGTCGGTGGTTTTGTGTTGCTTTTGCCACCAAAAGCGACTCCGTCTGAAAGACAAAAAATATCAAATAAAAAACGAGGATTGAAGTTAATCAATCCTCGTTATCTGTATTATAAACTTGAAATTTCAAATTATAATTTTTCAGCAACCATTAATGTAGTTTCAGCTAATCTTGTAGAATAACCACATTCGTTATCATACCAAGAAATAACTTTAACCATGTTGTCACCCATAACTCTTGTTAATAGAGCATCAACAGTTGATGATTGGTGAGAACCGATGTAGTCAGAAGATACAAGTGGTTCTTCAGTGTAGCAAAGTACATGTCCGTCAGCTGCTTCTTTTAATGCTGCGTTTACTTCTTCAACAGTAACTTTCTTTTCTGTTTCGAATACAACATCAACTAGAGAAACATCTGGAGTAGGAACACGCATAGCGAAACCATCTAATTTTCCTTTTAATTCAGGAAGAACTAATGCAACAGCTTTAGCAGCACCTGTTTTTGTAGGAACGATGTTTAAAGCACCAGCTCTAGCTCTACGAGGATCTTTGTGTCCAGCATCTAAGATTCTTTGGTCACCAGTATATGAGTGAACTGTTGTCATTAAACCTTTAACGATACCGAATTTTTCGTTGATAGCTTTAGCTACTGGAGCTAAGCAGTTAGTTGTACAAGATGCCATAGAAATTACATTGTGTTTTGCTGGATCGTATTCATTTTCGTTTACACCTAAAACGATAGTTTTGTCTTCGTTAGAAGCTGGTGCAGAAATGATAACTTTTTTAGCACCTGCATCGATGTGTGCATGAGCTTTTGTAGCATCTGTGAAGAAACCTGTTGATTCAACAACAACTTCAACACCTAAATCTTTCCAAGGTAATTGTGCAGGATCTTTTTCTGCAAAGAATTTAATCTTTTTACCGTTTACGATGATACCTTCATCATAAGCTTCTACTGTACCATCGAATTTACCCATTACAGAGTCATATTTGAAAATTCTAGCAGCATCAGCAGGTTTTAAACCAGGGTCATTGATTGCTACATAGTTGATTTTGTCAAAAATACCTTCTGCAATTGCAGCTCTTAAAGTGTTTCTACCGATTCTACCGAATCCGTTAATTGCAACATTTACCATAATTTTAAACTCCTTCTTATCGTAAATAATCTTTTAACACATTCATATTAGTACAAACAAAAATACGTTACAAGCATTTTTATTTTATATTTTTTATCTTTCAGACGGAGTCGCCGTCTTGAATTTTTTCCACGTTCACAGAGTTTTGGCAAATGAACTTTATTCTAAAACCTCAATCTGTTCGCTATCCGGCAAAAACTCTGTACTGAAATTCGCTTTCCTAAATAATTTTATTATCTCAAACTTGAATATAAGCGAAAAAAGAGAGTACTTTTATCGTGCTATTTGTCTGTTATATTAAACCGTTAAACAAATCATAATTATCTATATGGTACAGACAGCACAAGAAAATCTTTCCAAAAACCTTAGAAAATACAGGCTTGCTAAGAAATATACACAAGATAAACTTAGCGAAATATGTGGAATTTCTTGTGATTATCTATCTGAAATTGAACGAGGCAAAAGATTCCCCGGCATGAAAAGGCTGGACATGCTTGCAGAAGCTCTTGGCGTTGATACCTACAAGCTCATAAAGCCTTAACTGCTTCTTAACCTCTTAATTGGGCAAGTTGTTTATACAAGTCGATTTCCTTATTGGTTAAATCCTTAGGGATTACGATTTTGATTTTTGCTTTTAATTCGCCCAAATTACCACTCTTATCAGGTAAACCAAGTTTCTTTAATCTCAATGATTGACCGGAAGAAACTTTAGGTGGAATTTTGATATTAACTTTGCCATGTGGTGTCATGATTTCTTTTTGACAACCCAAAACTGCTTGATAAGGAGTGATTTCAACTTCTTTAACAAGAGTTGAACCATCTATCTCGTATTCAGAATCTTTGATATGGATAACTAAATACAAATCACCCTTGCGACCGTAAGAATCAATCTTACCCTCATTTTTTAATCTTATCTTTTGCCCTTCGGATACATTCTTAGGGAGTTTAACTTTAACACTCTTTGGTGTTGTTACAAAACCTGTACCTGAACAATGTGTACAGAACCCTCCGTTAGGTGGGCATTGAGTACATTTGGATATGTCATTGAATTTTACTGTTACAGGTGATGAGCTTATAAGGTCTTTTACTGAAACATTTAAAGTTTTGGTTATATCCAAATCTTCTGATTTGGCTTGAGCAGTTTGTCTTGTTTGACGAGTTTGTCTGCTTCTGCCTGCGTTTCCGAAATCAAAGCCTGAAAATCCACCTGCAGAGCTTGCACCTTGTCCACTCATGAAATCTCCGAACAATGATGAGAAGAAATCAGAGAAACCACCAGCTCCGCCACCAAAATCAAAGCTTTGTGCACCTCCACCTTGATTGAAGTTAAAATTAAATTGTTCAAATCCTGGAGGTGGGGTGTAATTTGCACCGTTTTGCCAGTTTGAACCTAAGCTGTCGTATCTTTGACGTTTTTCTTTGTCGCCTAATACTTCATAAGCTTCATTAATATCTTTAAATTTAGCTTCTGCTTCTTTTGTTTTATTAACATCAGGGTGATATTTACGAGCAAGTTTTCTGTATGCTGATTTTATTTCTTGTTCGGTTGCTTCTCTTTTTACACCTAATATTTCATAATAATCTTTGTATTGCATAATATTTTTCCATTCTCACTTGGGTATATATATGTTGTTGGAATCGTTCCCAACTAATTATATAATAATACAATTTTTTATAGAATTTGTATTATTAATCTTTTTTTAATCATGTAGGTTGTTTAGTGAATAAGAAACAACTATCTTCTTAATAACTTAGTCACTTAACTCTTATTAACTAAATTAAAAAATACCTATTTACAAATTGAGTTTAAAGTTATATATTCATGTTGAAATACAGAAAGGAGAGTCAGATATGAAAAAACTTTTATTAACTTTACTCGTAGTAGGTTTGGTAGGTACAGCTGTTATGGCAAAACCTTGTCAAAAAACTTGTCCTGCAACACCTCAAGTTGCAACAGAAAAGACTGTTGTGAAAGATTGTACATGTCCAACTTGTGAAGCTGCTAAGGCTACAGTTGCAAAATGCAAATGTGACAAATGCACAACAACAAAAGATTGCACTTGTCCTAAATGCGAAAAAGCAAAGGCTCAATTAACAAATTGCAAATGCCCTCAATGTTCAGCAAACGGTTGTACTTGCAAAAAATGTGAAAAAGCTAAAGCTCAAATAGAAAAATGCAAATGTGACAAATGTACAACAACAAAAGATTGTACTTGTCCAGCTTGTACAAAAGCAAAAGAAACTGTTCAAAAATGTAATTGTCCAAAATGCACTACTAAATAAGGAAAATTTAGAAAAATAAAAATTTTTCAAATTTAATTTTTTATTGCATATTTAAAAGCCCGATTTGAATTAGCAAATCGGGCTTTATAATTATAAATTAAATTCTTTTAAAGAATTAATTATTTCCAGCTGTTCAAGTATTCTTCTTGTTCAGGAGTTAAGGTATCTATTTGAATACCCATTGATTCAAGTTTTAACGAAGCAATTTTCATATCAACTTCTTCAGGTAATGTGTGTAATTTTTTTTCTAATTTACCTTGATTTTTAACAATATATTCAATACCTAAAGCTTGGTTAGCAAAGCTCATATCCATTACAGATGCAGGGTGTCCTTCTGCTGCTACAAGGTTTACTAATCTACCTTCAGCTAAAACATATACTGATTTACCATTATCAAGTTTATATTCATCCATAAATGGTCTGATTCTCTTGATTTCAACAGTATGTTGTTTCAAATCAGGAACATTAACTTCGTGGTCAAAGTGACCTGCGTTAGCTAAGAATGCACCGTCTTTCATAGATAGAATATGTTGTACATCAACAACATGTTTATCACCTGTTACTGTTAAGAATACATCGCCTTCTTTTGCTGCTTCAGCGATAGGCATTACTCTATAACCTTCCATAGCAGCTTCTAAAGCTTTTAGAGGGTCAACTTCACAAACAATAACATTAGCGCCCAATGCTTTCGCTCTTAAAGCACAACCACGACCACACCAGCCATAACCAGAAATAACAACAGTTTTACCAGCTAACAAAATATTTGTTGCTCTTATAATACCATCCATAGAACTTTGTCCAGTACCATATCTGTTATCATATAAATGTTTTGTTAAACTTGTGTTAACACCAACTGCAGGAAATGCTAGTTTGCCTTCATTTTCTAAAGCTTGTAGTCTTATAATACCAGTTGTTGTTTCTTCTGTTGAACCTATAATTTTTTTTGCAAGTTCAGGTCTTTCTGCGTGAATTGTTGCAACAATATCACAACCATCATCAATAACAATATCAGGATTATGGTCTAATGCTGCATTAACATGTTTTCTATATGTTTCTACAGATTCACCAGCATATCCTTGTACAGGAATTCCCCAATATTTAACAAGGGCTGCTGCAACATCATCTTGAGTTGATAAAGGATTTGATGCAACTAAAATAGCATCTGCACCACCAGCTTTCATAACAGTACACAATGCAGCAGTTTCTTTTGTAATATGTACACAAGCTGATAATTTTAAACCTTTAAATGGTTGTTCCTTGATAAATCTTTCTTCAATTTTTCTTAATACAGGCATGTCTTTTAATGCCCATTCAATATTATTCTTGCCTTGTTCTGCAAGGTTAATATCTTTAATATCACTGCGCTCCAAAACGCTTGATTCTTTTTCCAAAACTGAGTTCATTCCAATTCCTCTTTCCTTGATTTAAAGTAACAATAATATTTTATCACGCATATAACAGTTTAAGCTATGCAGATTTGATAAACTTTACAATATGATATGAAAAATCATATGCTTAACATGTTAACTTATATTAAAGCAAGTAGCAAAAATATTTTTGACGGTTTTTCATGAGAATATAAGGAGATAATTATGAATACTGTACCCCACATTTCTTATTCACCAATGATTTCTGATGTAAAATTAAACCCACAAAAGCCTTATACAGTTAATATGCAAGCAGTTGATTTTATTCAAAAAGTCAGTACAGCCTCTGACCCTAAAGTTATCCCTGCTAAAATGTTATTATCGCTTATGAAAGGTGGTCTTAACGGGGAAAAAGTTGACCCAAAATTGTTTGTAGGCAGAAACCATAATGATTGGGTAAGAATGTATAATATGTCGCACGATAACGCAGTTATGCCATTAGTATATGAGGGAATTAAAAATACTCCCGACATCAAAGTTCCTGATGATGTAAAAGCTAATATGGAAATAAATGCACAATTTACAAAAGATTATCATACTAAACAAGAAGCTATATTAAAGAAATTTACAGAAATGACAGCATCAAAAGGTGTTGATACTGTTCAAATGAAGGGAGTAGGTTTTTCTATGAATTATCCAAACCCTCAAGGAAGGTTTGGTGGTGATATAGATGTGTTTAACTTTAAACATGGAACAAACCCTGCTGATTCTAAAAATAATATGTCATTATTTGTAGATAAACTTGCAGGTAAATCTAATATGGATGTAGATTTGAGCCATGGGCCAAAGCATAGTGAAATCAGATACAAAGGTATGCCAATCGAAAACCACAGAGCATTGTTAAATGTTGAAGTATCATCTCTACATAAAAAAATGAATAACTATCTTTTGAAAGTAATCAACCCTCATCAAGAAATACTACCTCATGGTACAAAGGTTCTTGTTCCTTCAAAAGAATTTAACAATGTGTTTATTTCCTTCCACGCTATGCAACACTTTGTAGGTAGTGGAATTAATTTCCACCATCTTGCTGACTGGGCTGTACAAATTAAAAAACATGGTATGAAGGTCCCTGAAGAAGCAAAAGGAACAAAGTTTGAAGAATTTATGTATGCGTTTACAAACCTTGCTAACAAGCATTTGGGTACTAATGTAAAAGTTCCTGAAAATAAAAAACTAGAAGATGCTATCTTCCAAAAAATGCTACACCCTGAAAATGTTTCAGCAACTGTAAAAGCTCCTGAAAAGAAAACTCCGATTAATATGCTTGTTTATAAATGCAAAAAATTCGCAGCAACTCACGCTCGTAAAAGAGAATTTTGGGGTCCTGAAGTAGGAAGTTTGGGACAAGATGTAATGCGCTCAATTATTTCACACATTACAAATCCAAGAACATTTAAGGATTTGATTACAAAAGTTTAGCAATACTCACTTTAAAATAACTATCACTCACATCAACAACTGCCCAACGCAAAGGGTAGTTGTTGTTTTGTCTGAGTAATGACTCAATATATTCTGTTGAAAAATTGCCTGTGTTTGGAAATTCTAAAATTGTAGATTCTATTTGCATATTTTATATAATAGCATAATAAGTGAATAAGAGGTAAGTTATTAAGTTAATAAGAGGTTGGGTTTTGCTTGTTTATCTTCTACATACGAAGTATGATGATTTTTATTTAATTATCAGTATAATTATTGTATGAGGAAGTTTTTAACACTGATATTTGTTATTTGTTTTGCTGTTTTGCCGGCATGTTCCAAAACTGTCGATAATACGGTGGATTCAATGAATATTCAATCTAAAAAAGGTTATGTCGGAACTCTGCCTGATGTGACAGAAAAGTTCAAACCCTCAACTCCAACAGAAGCAACTCCAATATTTGAATCGCAAGAAGGCTTTGATGATCCCGACCAACTAAAACCTGTACCGAGAGATAATCCTGCTTTCATTAATATAATAATGAAACAAGATAAACATTCGCAATACCTAAACGATATTGCAAGAATTGTTCCTCTCATAGAACAGCTTATCTCTGGTATAGAAGATGAAATTTCGCCACAAGTTTTTGTTGCAAAAGCTAATGTTCTTTATCTGAATGTTGATGCTCTTAGAAGAAAATACGAAGGAAAACCCGAAAGTTACTATATTTCATTTACGAAACTTATGCCACTGGGAACGCATGTGAAATCTATTGCCACATTGCGTAGTGAAGCCGAAAAATACAGTAAATATCTTGCCTATGAATCTGCAGGTGCAATATACGCTCCTGATAATGTTAACCAACAACTTGAATATCTAAAGCAAGAGCTTGAAGATGTGCTTGTTATTTTGAAGCAAGTAAACTAGAATAGAACTTGTATTGCCTTTTAATTGGATTAAGAAATGTCACTACAGGAACTTAAAATTGTTATAAATGATATAATCGATGACTATAATCTTGATATTTGGTCATTAGTTGCAATTATTGCATTTGGAGTTTATACATTTCTTTTAGCACCTTTGATGTATGTTCATACAACAGATGCTGTCATAGATGGGCATATAATAAATGTCACCTCAAGAGCAAGTGGGCAGATTATTCATTCCTATGTGATGAAAGACCAAGAGGTCAGAAAAGGTGATATCTTGATGGAGATTGATCCTAAAGATTATCAATCGGAATTGATAAAACTTGAAACAGATTTGGAAATCAACAAAGAAAAATTGAGAATGCTTACCAATGCGCCACTTCCAGAAGATTTGGCAAAAGTTGATGAAAACGGGAATCCAAAGCCCGAAGAAACTTCTAAGCCACCTCAATATATGAAGGGTTCAAAAGATTTTACAAATTATTCCAAGTCCTACGAAACAGAGGACTTGGCACAACAAAATATGGCAAGGAAAAAAATGGCTCTTGGCGATGCCGTACAAAATATGTCTGATGCTAAGCAACCTGAAATAGAAATCCCAAAGCCTATTATTGATAAATCGAAAATAGATATTACAAATGACACTGTTGAATCTGTACAAAAAAATATAAAAGATATCGAGAACCAAAAAGAAGAAGTTAAATTACTGTTATCTTCAACAAAAATCTTTGCACCTCAAGACGGTATTGTTTCAGAAGTATCGGTTTCTCAAGGTGATATAGTTAATCCTGCAGATGTTCTTTGTACTCTAACCCCAAAACAAGTTTGGGTTATTGCAAGGGTTAATCCCGAACAACTGCCTAAAATCCAAGTTGGGCAATATGCCGAAGTTAAGATTCCGAACTATAAAAATAGAAAGTTCAAAGCCTCTGTAGCATCGGTTGATACTACTGCGAAAGTATATAGAGTGAAAGCTGAGGATCAAGTTACTCAAATAGGGCCTGACGGACAAGTAATAGAACAGAATACTCCTGCGTATCAAATCAAAATGGAATTTATAGAGGACTATTCAGATTTTAACATTCCACCTGATACAGAAGTCACTGCAAAAATTAAAGTGCAGTCTTTGACGAAGTAGTTGTTAAAGTTAATAAGTTACTAAGTGATTAAGTAACTAAGAAACAACTATCTTCTTAATAACTTAGTAACTTAGCTCTTATTCACTTATTTTCAAAATAACCATTATTTTTTATACTTGTGAAATAAATGTACGCCAAGAGCTATTAAGCCTCCAAGAGTGATTGTTCCTCCAAGAATTTTTATTCCCGCAGGTGTAGAATGTTTATCTCTAAATTTATATTTCTTATTTGCCCTATCCAAGCCGTCTTGTGCTTGGCGTCTTGTAGTCATAAGGTCTCTATAGTTATCCAAAGGGCTATTTTTTATTTGTAAGTCTGATGGAATTGCTGTACCTGTGACTGTTGGAGGTGGAAGGTGCATATTTACTGGCATAATTTTCCTTTATAAGAGCATTCTATACATTAACAATCTATTGATTTCTTCTTTTGGCAGATACATCATTCCTATTATTCTAGGTGAAATAATTGAGTTTTCTCCACGTTCCCAGTTTTTCATTATTTCATTTTTTGGAGTATCTAAAAAGCGAAAACCTAGTTTGTAAAAGAAACCTGCTGCTGAAGTTTGACCGTCTGTGATTTTTACATCAACAATGATTCTGCCTTCGGTATCTTTATCCGAAACTGATTTTTCAACCAATGATTTGATAGCTTTTCTTCCTTCACCCTTGTATCTGACTGGCGATGAAATGAAATCTATCATATAACAACTTTTTACATAATATTCATTCGTTTCATCAGGGACTTTGAAGGATACAAGTTTGTATTTGGAAGACAGCTTCATCAAATTATCTATATTTGTCTTAGGGACTTGTGTATCTGAAATATAATCTGATGATATATTACCTTTTATTCTATATTTTTCATATTTTCTAATCTTGTGGTATTTGATTTTACATTTTGGGATTTCTGCCGTTTTCTCCTCATCAGGTTTGTGGGCAGAATGTCTTATTGCAGCTGCGCCACCAACTTGTGATTGGATTCCCGAACCTATTGATAGAATTTCTCCAGAGGAAAGTACCATTTTCTACCTCGATTTTTCCCAATAACTTGTATATATATAAAGTCTTTTTCGTTAAGATTTTTGATAGTTTGTAAAGAAATGTTGCAATAACTCGTTATATTTATATGTTTTATTCGTTTTATTTTTTGTTATAATGATAACAATTAGAGGTAAAAGTTTATGAAAGATATGTTAGATAAAATTCTCCAGATAGAGAAAAATTATAAAGAACTGGGTGAAAAACTTTCTGATCCTGCGATTATTCAGGATTATAACAAGTTCAGAGATTTGTCTAAACAACGCAAATCTATGGAAGAAACAGTGAACCTATACTACAAATGGAAAGAAGCTACTGATGCGATAGCTGATGCAAAAGAATTGATTCATTCCGAATCTGACCCTGAAATGAAAGAGTTTCTTAAAGCAGAAATGGAAGATAATGAAGCTAAAATCGCAAAATATGAAGAAGATATGAAAATCCTTCTTCTTCCTCGTGACCCTATGGACGACAAAGATATTATGTTAGAAATTCGAGGTGGCGCAGGTGGTGATGAAGCAAACATCTTTGCAGGCGATTTGATGAGAATGTATATCAGATACGCAGACAAGCAAGGTTGGCAAACTCAAATTCTCAGCAAAACCGATTGTGAAGCCGGTGGAGTTTCAGAAGTTATTATCTCTATGAAGGGTGACAGTATTTATTCAAAACTTAAATACGAATCAGGTGTTCACAGAGTTCAAAGAGTTCCTCAAACAGAATCTCAAGGTCGTGTGCATACTTCAACTGCAACAGTTGCCGTAATGCCTCAAATTGATGATGTTGAGGTTGAACTTAATATGAATGATGTTGAGATTACAACTGCTCGTTCAGGTGGCGCAGGTGGTCAAAATGTAAACAAAGTTGAAACTGCTGCCAGAGTGTTCCACAAGCCTACAGGAATTATGATTTTCTGTACAGAAGAACGTTCGCAACTGCAAAACAAAGAACGCGCATTAGAAATCTTGAAAGCAAAACTTTATGATATGGAATTGCAAAAGCAAAACCAAGAAATTACCGATTTAAGACGTTCTCAAGTCGGTACAGGGGATAGAAGTGAACGTATCAGAACTTACAACTTCCCTCAAGGTAGATTGACTGACCACCGTATTAATCACAATCTTAATGTTTGGACTGTGATTGATGGGGATTTAGATGAGTTGATTAATCTACTGACAGAATATGACCAAAAACTGAAACTAGAAAAACTTGCTGAAACTGCAGGTTAGAAAGTAGAGGAACTTGGTTTGAAATATAGAAAATGTGTTGGTTGCGGCGAGATTAAAGATGCTCAGGAGATGATGAAATTAACCAAAAATCATATCTCAGGAGATATCGAAATCAACCCAAATTCAAAAATATTTGGTAGATCAGCATATCTTTGTTATAATAAACAGTGTGTAGAGCAGGCGCTCAAAAAAAATAAGTTAAATAAGGCCTTAAAAACCAGTAAAGACCTGAAAGGAATCTTAAATGGAAAATATTAGAGTTAGTGAACTTGCAAAAGAACTTGGTTTAACAAGTAAAGAGGTAATTGAGAAATTTGCTCAAATATCGATAAATGTTAAATCTCACTCTAATACTGTTAATCCTATGCAGGTTAGCAAGCTAAAAGACTTTATTGCCGGTGGTTCTAAGCTACCTAGCAAAAAGCCTAAAGCATTTGTTGTTAAAAAATCTAAAATCAAAAAAGAAGAACAAAAAGCAGAGGAAAAGGCTGAAAAGGTTGAAACTCCTAAAAAATCAGGGGTTCAAATTGTAAGAAAAGCAGAAAGACCTGCTGAACCTGAAAAGAAGGAAGAACCTGTTATCAAAAAGGAAGCTCCTACTCCTATCAAAAGAGTTGAAATTGTTAAGCCTCAACAACCAAAAAGCCGTCTTGAAATTGTAAAAAGAGCTCCAATCAAACGTGTTGAGATTGATAAAAAAGGAAAACCTGTAACAGACAAGAAAAATGATGTGAAAAAACCTTTTGTAAAAGATAGATTAGAAAGACCTAAAAAACCTATCGAAAGACATATTATTCCTCAAGATATATATGAGAACAAAGGGTTCAGCAAGAAAAAAGGTGCTGACAACAAGAAGAAAACTAAAGATTTTAACGATAAAAAGGAAGAACAAGAACGTATTTCTTTAGAAAAAGCTGCAGCACAGCATCATAAAAAGAAAGTTCAAAAGGAAGAAGAAGTTAAAGAAGTTACTTCTATCGTTGTAAACAAGGCTATGACTATTAGCGAATTGGCAGAAAAAATCCAAAAATCTCCTGCTGATATAGTTAAGTTCCTTATGTTTCAAGGTATTATGGCAACCGTGAACCAACTTATTGATGTTGATGTTATAAAAAAGGTTTGTGCAGAATATAATCTTGAAGTTCTTGATGAAGACCTTGATGCATATATTGAAGAAGAAATGCAAAAAGAAGAAATCAAGAAAAGTATTACTGAAGTTGATAAAAAACTTCTAAAAAAACGTGCTCCAGTTGTTAGTATCATGGGGCATGTTGACCACGGTAAAACTACTCTATTGGATAGCATTAGAGCATCAAAACACAAAATTGTTGCTACCGAAGTTGGTGGTATTACACAGTCTATCGGGGCATATACTGTTTACCTAGACCACAACAAAGAAAAGAAAATCGTGTTTATTGATACTCCGGGTCACGAAGCGTTCACAGAAATGAGAGCAAGAGGTGCTAAAGCCACAGATATCGCAATTCTTGTTGTTGCTGCTGATGACGGTATTATGCCACAAACAATAGAAGCTATTAACCACGCAAGAG
>ERZ779681.173-NODE-173-length-26122-cov-2.66225_pt1 | contig 26122 bp, 22 predicted proteins | sample MGYA00511905_ERZ779681 | MGnify/ENA primary metagenome ERZ779681 (study PRJEB29588, sample SAMEA2144578) | human gut metagenome | biome: human gut; feature: human-associated habitat; material: faeces | place: Denmark | collected 2008/2010 ... | reverse complement strand
TGTTATTAATTTGTCAAAGGTTCGTTGTTTTTGTCGTTCTTAGCGACAACTTCTATAAGATATCACTTTGTTTCGTCTTTGTCAAGAACTTTTTTTATTTTTTTCAAAGTTTTTGATTTCGACGGTGATGTCGAATTTGAAGTTTTGCTGTCGTCTCAGTGACAGCTTGCTTATAATAGCACTCTAATTTTGGAAAGTCAACCCCCTTTTTCATTTTTTTTAATTTTGTCGAATTGAGGGCTTGGTTTCCTTTTTTCGGTCACTGTGCAACCTTAAATGCCCATATCGCTGAGATCTGATATTGTAATGTATCATAATCCCACAACTGCTGGCTCCGTTCTATACTGTTTGGATCATGAACACGGAACTTGTCTCCTTCCATTCCAGCGATCACGATAAAATGTCCCTGTGAAGTAAAGTCTCCGGACCGCATTGCACATACAAGCGGATGTCCCTGTGAGAGTTCCTCCTGCATGTTATCTTTGCTCAGGTAAATATAGTATCCCTGTACGCCATACACTGCGGCTACCTCATCCATAAATGACCACTTCGTTCCGGAATTCTGCTCATAGTATCCATGTTCCGTTGCATAGTCCGCCAGCTTGTCCGGTGTTGCCTCCTGATTTTTCGTCAGTCCAATGACGATCATTGAAAGACAGGTTGGTCCACAACCTGACAATCCGATAACATCATTTCCATAGGCATCATAGCCCCAGCGCTTATCCCATTGGATAAACAGAGGGATTCCATCTAGTTCAGATGCCTCCAACGTACCTGAAGTTGTATCATAGTTTTCCTGATAGCCAAGCGCAAAATCCAGCATATTCGGATTGCAGCATAAATTATTTAAAAGTGCCTCCGGGTATTGATCCATGTGATCGTAGATTGTCTGAAACTCCGGGTATCGGTCTGCCAGATTCTTCAATCTTGTCTGAATCTCCTCCATCGAATAGTGTGCCGGTGAACCCACCATATATTTCTTCTCATAATAATTCGGCAATGCCTGACTCTGTACCTGCGCAATCTCTCCGGTTGCCGACACCTTTGGTTCCGCGGCATCTGCCTGCTGCTCTGTGGACGCCGATTCACTGGCAGCCACCACTTCGGATACATCCTGTTTTTTAGAGGAAATCCCTCTCCGCACCAATGCCACGATCAATACCAGCATGGCAACACAGATACACAAGCAGAACAATTCCTTTGCCCGTTGTTTTCTCCTTCTGCGCCGGCGCAGCTCTTCCTTTCGTTTCTTTAATTTCTTTCTACGCAGTTCTTCGCGTTGCTGTTCCTGCAACATCGTCCGCCTCCTGATGACTTCTGAATCCTCGGAAATTATACCCACATTCCCGTTCGTTTCATTCCGTCTGTATCTTTCACTGTATCTTTCGTATTCCATTTTCATACACACTCCTTTTATAAACTTCCCGTAGTTTACATGGACTGTGCATCATATCTGTCTCATATATGTATCATTTTTCCATCTTAGTTGCATATTTTTGTATGTCACCTGACGGCTCCACATGTGCCTTCACATTATGTCTGTCTGTGCAGGTGCATCCATCATATTGCTCATTGTATCGCAACTCCATCATAGATGGTTCCAATCGATGATATATCCTGATCGACCCACATGCCAATCTCTACAAACTGCTTTCCGTCTTTTTCCTGCTCCTTCACACCTGCCATATCATTCGCAGTCAGTTTGCCATCTGCATTCATATTATAGCCTTCTCCATACATTTCATTATAGACGCCATAGTTATACTTCTTAATAATAACCTCTTCGGAAATGCCCAGCTCCTCCGCCATATATTTCACCACATCCGCTTTTAAAAACGCCTGCCATTCAGCATCTGTCATATAGGCATATACAGTATACCCCAAAATCTTTCCGGTTTCCACATCTACACATAAATACATATAATCATCAGAAACCTGACACACCATATATTCAAGCATCACGTATTGATTCATATTGTCCAGATTAACCAGAGTTTCATACTGCGTATCCGCATATATATCAAGAATATCAAAATCTAATTCAGGAAGTAAATGTGCTGCCTGCATCCTTTCAATCTGCGGTGCTACCTGCACTTGCATATCATAATCATCATATACGTCTGCATTTTCCACCGGATAAGAAGTTGACACATGCATCCCTTTTGATCTCCCGTCCATCAAATCAAGTTTTTCTTCCATCGTCATCTGCGCGGCAGTATCCAGATAGGATGTATCTGCCTGCTGCACGTATATGTGATCAACCTCACTTTTATCCATCATGGCAAATATCGTCTTCGGTGCCATAATTCCGATTGTCAAAACAGCAGCTCCCGCCAGCACGCACAGGCAATTGCGCAGGATATTTTTATGCATTTCATTGTTTTTCTCTGTTTTTTGTTCGTTTTTCTTTGTTTCCGCATGTCCCCTCATACTTCTTCCTCCATTTCCATCTTTTCCGAATTAACCTGTCTGCATACCTCCTTCGGAAAACAGACACTCACCTGCGTTCCAATCCCCATTTTACTCATGATCTGCAGCTTTGCCTGATGCAGCTTCACAATCTCGTTACAGATAGCAAGTCCCAGTCCCGCACCACCGTTTGCCCGGGAGCGTGATTTGTCTACCATATAAAATGCTTCGGTCAGCCGGCTCAGATTCTCCTCATCGATACCGCATCCGTTATCCTTGATTCCGATACGATATTCGTCTGATACCCACACACCGAACAGAGAAATTTTCCCTTTTCCATCCATCGATTTTCTGGCATTGTCAAACAGATTGATCAATACCGTCTTCATCAGATCCGGCTCAAGCTTCACTATCGCAGGCTGTACATTGACTGTCAGTTCAACCCCATATTTACCGGCGACCGGAAGCAATGTCTCATACACTGCTTCCGCAAAAATCGTTATATCCATATCATAAAACAGGAAATCCTGTTTTTTAAGCACGATCAGATCCATCAGTTTCATGGACATTTTCTCTAAGTGCCTGCCCTCCACAACAATCTGGTTGGCATAGATAATCAGCTTCTCCTCCGAAAGCTGATTGGAGCGGATCAGATCTGCATATCCGATCATTGAGGTAAGCGGTGTTTTTAACTCGTGGGCAAAGTTATTTGTGAACATCTCCTGGCTTTTTGTTTTTTCTTCCAGTTCCTTCATTGTCCTGTTCAGACTCGTGGACATCCGGTTGAAATCCTCTGCCAACACACCGATCTCATCTTTGCTTCTTTTTCTGATCCGGATTTCCGCACGTCCGCCAGCTACCAGCTTCGTTGCCTTCGACAACCGTCGGATTGGCACCACAATCATATTATTTAAGATTGCCATCAGCATCAGACAGACAATCATGACAATAATCATGATCATGCGGAACATCCGAAGCTGCGCGTCACGGTTTTCATAGTCACGTGTGATATCCGAAAATGTTTCAACATAGTAGACACGATCAAGTACCTGAAAGCTTGTTCCGGTATAGAGCATATATCTGCCATTTCGTTTTACAATCTTATAGCCTTCCTGCCCTGCCTCTAGATCGTCCCGGCAGATTGACACGTCTGCCCCCTTGAGTCCATTCGTACTGTAAATTCTTGTCTTTTCGTCTGTCCAAAGTGCAAACTGTACTTCCTCTCCGGCATTCCGGACAGAAACCGATTGCGCTGCCTGACGTACGACAACATTTTTTTGTTTTTCATATCCGGTATCCCGATATACAAGATTGATCGTCCGTTTTACATTCTGTACAAGATTGATACAGACAACGCTTGCATTATTATATCCGTTCTGGATATCCTTTTCTCTTGCACTTTTGAATCCGGAATGGATCAGAAATGTTCCACACGCCGAAAATGCCAGCATCATACAGGTACAAACGGATAAAAATAGTTTCCAGAATAATTTCAAGCTTATACCTCCAGCCGGTATCCCACCTTATATACCGGTACAATTTTATCTTCCAAGCCAAGCTTCTTACGCAGACGCTGTACATGCAGATCAACCGTACGGCTGTCCCCATAATATGGTTCATGCCATACACTCTCGAAGATCCGCTCACGGAACAATGCGACATTCGGGTTTCGCATAAACATCACTAAAATCTCATACTCTTTCTTCGTCAGGTGAATCTCCACCCCGGCTTTTTTTACCTGAAATGACTGCGTATCCACCTCAATATCATATGCGGTAAGTGTCTGTGATACTTTATTATACCGACGCAGCACACGTTCCACTCTGGCAAGCAGTTCGATGATTTCAAATGGCTTTACCATATAATCTTCCGCGCCAAGCTTTAATCCCCTAACCTTATCCTGCACATCTCCCATCGCTGTGAGAAAAATCACCGGGACATGATAATAGTTAAAATACTCCATCAGGGAAAATCCATCCGGTCCCGGCAGCATAATATCGACGAGTGCCAGATCATATACCTCCTGCTCCAGTTGTCCGGAAACCGAAGTGCCGTCGTAAACACAATCACACAGATACCCCGCATTCCGTAAACTGATCTCTATAACATTGGAGATGGATGTATCATCTTCCACAACTAAAATTCGATTCATAAAACTGTCTCCTTGTTATTTGTAAATGACGGCTTAATGCAAACCATTCCGTATGACGGTCGGTTGCACCAAAAACAGAGAGGAGCCATCTCTGACCTCTCTCTGCTATTTTACATCATTGTTGCATCATTTTAGCATCAAAATATGTTTTTTTTGATTTTTTTGTAAATTTTATGAAAATACTTGTTTGATACTGTCATAGTGCAAGAACTTGCCCTGTGCGCCAAGCGCTTCGATTTCCTCAGCAGTCGCTAACATATATCCATCTGTCTCTGCCTCCTGCAGATGCAGATCTTTCTCTGTAAAATCTCCGGTAAATCGATAGATGTCCACAAAATAGTTGTCACCCTCCTCCGGATTCTCGCGTGTATAAGAAAAGACAAAGCCACCTTCAAAGGAAGAGACGTCAAGTCCTGTTTCCTCTTTAATCTCACGTTTCACTGCATCCAACGAATCCTCGCCTGCCTGCGCCGCACCACCAGATACTTCCCAGCTTCCCGGTGCCCATGCCTTTGTCATGACACGCTTCGTGATCAGATATTTACCATTTGTATGACGGATCACGCCAAGCACGGTCAGATGAAAATCTCCAGGCTGCATATGCCAGTCATTTCGTTTCATTGTTCGTCCGGTACGCTGTTTGTCCCGGTCGTAGATATCCCATAATTCCATGTATGTCCTCCTTGCGGGCTCCCGACTGCATCTACCGCGGGGAACGCCCACATTTTCATTCATCATTTTCTTTACTTGGCAAGGTCATATTTCTGCAAGAAATTAAACAATGCACCGATCAGGTTCGAATCATTACCGAATTTGCATAAGTCAATCTTCATCCGCTCATAAATATAAGACAGACGCCGCAGCTTCGATGTGTATTTGATGATTCCCTCCATAAACTTCGGCTGTGCACTGATGCCACCACCAATCAGGATAATCTCCGGTGCCAGTGTGATATAGAGATTGCAGCAATGCCATGCAATGTTGTAATACATCCGTTCCAGAATATCCTGAATCTCCGGATCGGTCTCTGCCATCTCATAGATATCCTCACCGTTTACTTCCTGCCACTTGAGACCTTTTGCCTTAGCAACCTTCCGGCGAAGCGCCTGCACAGATGCCTGCTGCGTCCATATACAAGGATCCGGTAGTTCTCCCCCTTGCTTTGAATTGATTTCTTCGAGCGGACGGATCTTGTCCACATCCTCAATCGGAAGTCCGTCATACAAAAAGGACATCTCTCCTGCAATCATGCCGACACCATGGCGCACCTTCCGGTCAATAATAATACCGCCACCAATTCCGGTACCAAACACAAGCACGCAGGCATCTTTGCAATCCTTGGCGTTTCCAATCCAGACCTCTGCAAGTGCGGCGCACTTTGCATCATTTTCAAGTGCAACCGGAACATTTCCGCATCGTCTGCTGATCAGATTGCCAAGTGGCACCCGGTCAAGGTAAGGCAGACTGCCACCACCATAAACAATACCCTGATTCACATTCACCTGCCCGGGAAGGCTCATCGCAATTCCCGTAATCTGATATTCCTTGCTATACTTTCCGTATATAATATCAATCTGCTCGAGAAATGCGGCAATACCATCTTCTGTTTTCACCGTATACGGTGTAATCTCATCGCCATTATCGTCCACTTTTCCATCCTGGAACGGCGTCGGGACTTTATACTTCTCATAAATCTTGCCCTTCTGATCCATGAGCGCATACTTGATAAATGTACCACCCACATCAAATACTAAATACATATGCCACCTCCTATATTTCCCTGCATCCGCGCGATAATTCACACACGCATCCGCGCGTCTCCTGATATAATTTACTCCGCGCACCGGAGACGATGCACGGAGTTTTGTTTCGTTCGTTTCTATATTCTGTTATCCGGATATTGTGGCACGCACTCTTACATCGTTACACCGCCACAGTAACGCAGGAAGATCATAAGCATAGAAATCGTCACAACGATAATCATCGCCGGAGCGGCTGTCTTACAATATCTGCCCCATCCGATCGGATATCCGTTCTTTGCTGCCACAGATGTACCAACAACATTTGCAGAAGCTCCGATTGGCGTTGCACTGCCACCGATATCAGTTCCGATGGACAATGTCCATGCAAGGCAATCAAGCAATGGCTGGTTTGCACCTGCCAGGCTCTTGATGATTGGAAGCATCGTTGCTGCAAATGGGATATTATCTACAAATGCACTTGCAATCGCAGAGATCCAAATGATAATTGCTACCATCACATATACATTTCCACCACTGACCTTACCGATGAAGGATGCGATGGACTTCAGGATTCCTGTCTGCTCCAATCCTCCAACGACAATAAACAATCCGATGAAGAATAACAGTGTCTTATAATCTACTTTTTTAAGCAGTTCTAACGCATCTTTTCCGGATGTGACCAGAGTAATGATCGCGATAACCGTACCGATAAACGCAACCGTCAGACCTGTTGATGCATGCGATACAAGAAGTACCACCGCACATGCAAAAATCACGCTGCTGATGATAAACTTCTTCTTGTCTGTAATGGCTGTAGAAGGGTCTGGAATGTTGGATGTATCCAGCTCCTGTGACTCTTCTGACAGCAACTCCTTGCGGTATACAAGGTAAAAGTAAATAATAACTACAACAAGGCAGATACCGACGATCAGACCGGTATTTGTCAAAAAGTCGGAGAATGAAAGTCCCAGTCCTGTTCCGATGATGATATTGGGTGGGTCACCACACATCGTTGCCGAACCACCCAAGTTCGCACAGAACACCTCTGACAGAATCATCGGCACCGGATCTAAATGCAACAGCTTCGCAAGCTCGATCGTAACGGCTGCAAGGAACAAAATAACCGTAATACTGTCAATGAACATCGACAAAACGGCTGCCATGACCATAAACGTCACGAACAACGGTATTGGCTTATAATGCACCAGCTTCGCAAGGCGTAAGCATAACCACCGGAAGAATCCGGCCTTTGCCATACCTTCTACCATTACCATCATACCTGCAAGGAATATAATCGTCGCCCAGTTGATACCGGATGACTCCTCGGAACCCTCACCGGATGTAATCCAGAATCCCTTCGTGAAAATATTCTTTACATTCAATGTCTCGATGACCGCATCCATGCTATGCATTGCCACACCAAATACAAGGATCAGTGTCAGTGCGCCAGCCACGAGTGTGATGTACTGTTTTTCGATCTTATCCAGCACCATCAACACAAACATGACTACAAAGATGGATACAGCCAAAATCTGTGCTACTGTCATATCATCGTCCTCCTTTAATCTATGTTATGCCACATATGTACCTGTGACAAGTTGCACATTGATTTTTCAACCTGCATTATAATAGCATTAAACATCGAAAAAAGGAATAACTTTTTTTACTTTTTTTACATATTAAAAAGAGTTCTCAAAATATGTATATTTTATTGGTTATAAATATCCTCTTTGTTCATGGATGTAAATGCAAGGATTCCCTTTGCTTTTACCTTTCCATCAACCGTTACCTTCGCATTAAACTTCACCAGTCCGGCACCGCCGCTTTCCTTGCGGACTTCAATCTCCAGGCAATCGCCCGGAATGACCGGTCTTAAGAACTTGAATTCCTCGCACTTTAACAGCACATAGATCTTATCGTCCTCCGTGCCCTGACTCTCCATCGTAATCGAGCAAAGCTGCGCACACGCCTCAATGACCAGCACACCCGGCATAATCGGTGCATCCGGAAAGTGTCCTGCAAAATATGGTTCATTCACGGAAACGCATTTGATTCCCTTTGCATATTCGCCGTCTTCCACCTCTAAAACCTTCTCGATCATCTGGAACGGTGGGCGCTGCTTGATTCTTTTTTGTACTTCGTTAATATTCATCATTACAGGCTCAGTCCTCCATCCAATACAATGACCTGCCCTGTCATGTAGGAGCATGCAGGTCCGGCAAGCATCGTAACTACATCACCGATTTCCTCGGCTGTACCAAACCGCTTCATCGGAATATCCTTTAAATATTCTTCCTTCTTATCTTCCGGCAATGCCTCTACCATATCGGTTGCGATAAAGCCCGGTGCCACTGCATTGACGCGGATTCCATATGGTGCAAGTTCCTTTGCCATCGTGGCTGTCATGGAGTTCACAGCGCCTTTCGTTGCGCTGTATACACTCTGTCCCGGTACTGCAAGCTTGGAACTTACGGATGATACATTCACGATCACGCCCTGTTTCTTCGAGAACATCTTCAAAACTGCCTGCTGGGTACAGTACATGTATCCCTTGATGTTCAGGTCGAGACACTGATCAATCGTATCCGGGTTCATCATCAGGACAAATTCATCCTTTACGATTCCAGCGTTGTTGACAAGGACGTCTAACTGTCCAAATGTGTTTATGACCTCACGCATCATTGTCTTTACTTCGGCAAGATCGGATACGTTTGCCTTGATGGCAACGGCTTCGCTTCCGGCTGCCTTGATCTTCTCTACGACTTCATTTGCAGCTGCTTCGTTTGAATTATAGTTGACGGCTACCTTGTAGCCAGCCTCTCCAAGCTTGATCGCACATGCGCGCCCGATTCCGCCGCCAGTTTTTCTGCAATCGCACGCCCGATTCCGCGGGATGCGCCTGTGACAAGCGCTACTTTACCATTTGTCATGTTTTTCTCCTTTATTCTGTATATTCTACAACTGCGAACCCCACATATCTCGAATATATATTTCCAGTTTGTTCATTCCATATACAATGTATTGAATCTAAGAAGTTCTAATATTCAAACATATCGTATATGTTCATGAAACAAACTGGAAATATATAATTCACTTTATCTTTTTGTTCGCAATTGCCTCTATAATTATCTTTTTATAATCCATACTATGCCACTTTCTTTAAGATGACTGCGGCATAGCTGCCACCGATGGCACAGCTTGTTGCGAGTACATACTTGTATGCGGATGTGTCGACAACTTCCTTCGTTACCTCTTCGGTTGTTACATAGTAAGCATTCTGTCTTGTGGCAAGATCGCCGGACAGTGTAAGTGCAGCATGTGCAACAGACAGTGCGGAGCTTGCAGCTCTGCCTTCACCTGTATAATCTCTGACCTGATGTACAGGAACCTTTCCTGCGAAAATTTCTTCGTACACATGGCGCTCCAATGTGTCGACTTCGTCGGCACCATTTGCGAATCCGTAAACGGCATCAATCTGATCCAATGTGATGCCTGCCATAGCGGCTGCATCTACGATGGCGTTCATCAGTCCCTTTTCGGTACCTGCGACATCACCGTAAGCAACGCCTTCGTGTGTCATGGCGTAACCACATACCTCTGCGTACTTCTTCGCATTGTGGCTTGCTGCGTATGTCTCGTTCTCGAGTGCGATACTCGTACTACCATCGGCAAGCACGAATCCGTCACCGCCAGCGTATGCCTGCTTCACATCTCCGGCTACCTTGCCAAGCTTCGCATAGAGCTTCTCCATAACCTCGCTGTTCTCATCGGTACCAGTTGCAAGCATTGCCTTGCCGCGGTTCTGCTTGATCTCGTTATATGCATAGCACAAGCTGCTCATACCAGACTGTGCGCCGTTTGTCACTGTTACGTTATAGCCACGCATACCTGTCTTGATCGAGAGGTATCCACCTGCTGCATTGTAAACGGTGTTCGGGAAGTTGAAGGCAGAACCTGCTGTTGTTCCATTCTCAGAAATGTGCTCCTGGAACTCATATACGGTTGTAAGTGGGCCATCGCCGGTTCCGACGATCATACCAAGCTCTTCTGCATTCTCCTCTGTTACCTCGATGCCTGCTTCCTGCAGTGCCTCAAGACCAGAGATGACCTGCATCAGACTGAATTTGTCGAGCTTTCTGTAGAATGCCATCTTCAAACCATATTTATCGTAATCTTCTTTTCCAACATTTGCATGTACAGACGCTGCTTCCGGCTTTGTCTGTGCATTGACCTTATCGATATAGTTGGCAACGCCATTTCCAAGTGGGCTGACGATACCAAGACCTGTGATATAAACCTTCTCATCGTTCTCAGTTTCCTTCACATTGCCTGGCTCCTTCGAGAAGATGATACTTGCATTGCTTCCGCCAAATGCAAAGGAGTTAGACATTACATAGTGCAAATCCTTTTCCTTCATTGTATTCGGCATGAAATCGAATGTGCCTGCCTTCTCACCGAGCGCCTCGATATCTTCCTCAGAATATCCGATCGTTGGTGGAATCTTGTTCTCTGTCAGAGCCTTGATTGCGAAAACTGCCTCGATCGCACCGGCTGCACCTAAGCAGTGGCCAACCATTGCCTTTGTAGAGCTGACGCTTAAGTCTGGATTTGTCTCATCAAAGATTGTATGTAAGGAGAGGAATTCTGCCTCGTCGTTCTTGGCGGTTCCTGTTCCGTGTGCATTTACATATGCAACATCCTTTGGCTCGATGCCTGACTTCTCAATTGCCTCGCGAATCGCATACATCTGTCCAAGTCCGTCCGGACGTGGTGCTGTGATATGATGGGCATCACTGCTGATTCCTGCTGAAAGCACGTCACAGTAGATCTTCGCATTTCTCTTCTTTGCATGCTCATAGCTCTCCACGATGATCGCACCAGAACCTTCACCAAGTGTGATACCGTTGCTGTGGTTAAATGGCGAACATGCCTGCTCAGAAAGCGCATGAAGAGCTAAGAAGCCTGAAAATGGAACAGATGCAAATGCATCGGCACCACCAACGATAAACGCATCTGCCACACCGGCACGGATCAACTCACACGCATAAGCAATACTGATCGTACTTGCTGCGCAGGCATTACCAACGTTTGTGACAACACCCTTTGCGCCTGCCATATTTGCTACATGGTTTGCAATCGAGGCAATCGTCATCTTGTTGATATCCTCTGCATGCTCACCCTTTGTTACATAATTTTCTACACTGACAACACCACCGACGCAGCTTCCCATGACAACACCGACACGACCGGCATTACTCTCATCGATCACAAGACCTGCATCATCGAGTGCTTCCTTGGAAGCCTTCAGGCAGAGCTTGCTGACACGGTCAACATCCTTTGCCTCATCGATCTCATCCAGTGTATCGCAGTGTACTTCTGCACCAAGGTTTGCATAGCAGTCGGTTGTATCAACAGATGCTACCTTATCAATTCCTGTTTTTCCAGCCAGTGCATTTGCGAAGCACTCATCTACGTTATTTCCGATTGCGCTGATCATGCCAAGTCCGGTTACAACGCAACGTGTATTTGTAATCTTATCCATTTTTATCTCCTTTATATGCCACCACGCATTCGCGCGTTTCCTATCTACCTGTTCAGAATACACAGGGCTGCCCCAAAGTTTCCTTTCGGGACAGCCCTCTTTGTATGACTTGCTATTACATATTTGCTACAACGTACTTTGTAAGGCTCTCGATGTTGTAGAAGTGCTCCTTTGCAACACCTGTCATAGCTACGCCGTAAGCAGAATCGATACAAGCGATAATCTCCAGGGAATCAACAGAATCAAGTCCAATTCCATCACCAAACAATGGAACTTCATAATCTAATTCTTCCTCAGGGATTCTAAGATTCTTTGAAAGCATTCCTTTAATGTTCTCAGCGATTTCTAACTCTTTTTCGTTCATTCTATGTATCCTTCCTTTTCTTATATTTTACCCCGAATCAACGGGTATATTTTAAGAGTGTTTCCACTCCAAATATCATGATTGTTTCTTCACACCGTAGGTATCACGCAACTCATAGATCCTGTCTCTGCAGACGCCTGCATATTTTTTGAGGACAACCGATGGTCTGCCTTCTTCGTTTAAATCCATCTCGACCGGCTTGCCGACGATAATGTGCATGCGATGGAAGACCTTAAATTCGCCGTCGATCACAACTGGTACAACCTGCGCCTGTGCCTGTCTCGCAAGCATCAGAAATCCTGGCTTGAATTCATCCATCACTCCGGTATGGCTCGTATGTCCTTCCGGGAATATGTAGATCGGGCAGCCCTCATTCATCTTCTCCAATCCCATCGACAGCCAGCTTGTATCCATCTCCTGACGGTTCATTGGGATATATGGAAGATTGCGGAACAACCAGTTAATCTTCTTCTTATCATACCAGTCCCGCGCAACAAAGGTATGTACCCTATATTTACCAAACAGTCGTGTCATATAGAACCCATCCACATGACTTGTGTGATTGGAATAAACAACACAGTTGCCTTTTTTCAACGCATCTTTCGTTGCCTTTTTGTCTTCCCACGTTACCTTGGGCGGGTACAGGATACGGATTACGCCATTCGCGATTGCAAAGGCAAGCTTCGCTGCAAATCTCTTTAGTATCTCCATGATGTTACACCAGCTTTCCGTAAGGACCAACCTCCGGGTTGTCCCAGTTCATATTGATTGCCATCTCGAATGTACTGTGTCCAAGCAACGGTCGCTGCAGCTTGTTCCACGTACATTCCGATAAACAGCCTTCCCTTGCATATTCGTGACCAGCCTCTGTGAATTTCTCCAGATAGCGTGCCACCTTCTCTGCAAAGCCCTGCTCTGAGAGTGGTCCACCCTGCGGTGCCAGCACCGTTGTGTATTTTCCCTCACCACAGATCCGGTCAAACTCTGCAAACACGGCATCGTAACAGTTGTCTGTCACCTCATAGCCGCATGTGGATACTAAAATCAGTTTCTTCTTTTCGAGCTCCGGATACCGCATGTTATGCAGGAACCGATGATTCTCCTCATCACCCGGATTCCCGCGATACTCCTGTACATAGGAGATCATACGATCCGTAAATGCCTTCAGCTTCGAAGGCAGTCCAAAGAAATAAAGCGGAAAGCTCTCAACAATGATATCGCTGTCCATCACCATCTGCCGCAGTTCATCCATATCATCGTGGATACAGCACTGCCCCGGTGTCGTCTTCCAACAGACAAAGCACCCATGACAATGGTCAATCCTTTTGTCCTTCAATGCTACCTCACAGACTTCCGTGTCCGCTCCATATTCTTCCACCATGCCTTTGACAAATGCATGGGCAACTTTGAGGGAGGAGCTGTACTCTCCACGCAAGCTTCCGTTAATCAAAAGTATCTTCATCTTCGCTCACACTTTATCTTCTAATTTTGTTGTGTTCTCCCTGCATACATCTAATTAACATTGGTATACGAGTAGAAAAGCACTGTGTTATTTTCGCATATATTCCAAGTTCCTACAAGTGTCAAAAAACGGAATGTGTATATTTTTTACACATTCCGCCTAATTTGCACAACTTTTTTTAATTGTTCTTATTCACCAAATACCCGTTTCATCACCGGATCTTCGCGAAGCACCTGTTTCGCCTTCTCCCGGTACTTTGCTTCATGCAGATATGTGTAACGATTCGGCTTGATCTGCGGTGCCATATCGATTGCCGACTCGTAGTCTGCGCGATTCAAGCCAAGTGTCGATACGAAATCCCAGAATCCGGTATCCTCGAAGATCTTATTGACACGCACATACCGGTGATCCTGTACAACTGCCATCACATAGGTGGCGATTCCAACCTGCACACCGTGGAGCTGTGGCACCTCCAGCAGCTTATCCAGCGCATGGGAGATCAGATGCTCACTACCGCTCGTCGGCGCACTGCCACCTGCGATCTCATTTGCAATTCCGCTCATCGCCAGCGAATCAACCAGCTCCTTCAGGAAGAGGTTATCCTGAATACTCTCAAATGGTGTCCGCACGAAGCTGTTGACCGCCTTCTTCGCAATCATTACCGCGAAATCATTCACCTCGGACACGCCATGCTCCGCCTCAAAAATCCAGTCGTACAGTGCTGTGATCTTCGATACCATATCACCGATACCGGAATATAAGAACTTCGTCGGTGCGGACTTCAATACATCCGTATCCACCACGATTCCATATGCCATGCGTGCTGGCACAGACGTACGCTTGCCATTTACCAGAAGTGATGCACTTGCCGAAGAAAATCCATCACTCGATGCCGATGTCGGCATGCTGATAAACGGAAGCTTCCGCAGATAAGCGGCATATTTTCCGGCATCAATGACCTTGCCGCCGCCGATGCCTAAGATCACCTGTGTCTTCGCGTCGATTGTAAATGCCAGATCGATGATATCCTTGATATCCGTTGTGTCAAGCTCACAATACGAAAGCACCTCGATATCCGCCTCGGAAAGGGAATCCATTACCGTCTTTCCGAACATCTCCACAAGTCCATTTCCAAAGAATACAACCGCTTTCTTAAATCCGCTTGACTGCAGATATTTTCCTACGTTTCCAAGTGTTCCGCTCCCAATCTTCAAGATTGTCGGGATTGCAATATGAGATCCTGCCATGTATATACCCTCCTGATTCTTCTCTGCTTATTTATTATTATAATTCTTGTTCAAATTATTCAACAGCACCTGTCCGACGCCGTCCACCGCGGCTATCGCTTTCTCCATCAGTGCGACCGGATCCTGTTCCACACGCCCGCGTATCCATTCAACTGCATTTTCCGAAAGCATCTTCGCGAGTATATAAGATGTATCCTTGATTGCCTGTTCCTTGTATGTGATGTCCGGATTTTGCACCATCTCTTTTTCTGCGTACGCCTGCACGCTCCGGTAAATGGAGCCATAGCTGATTTCTAACAGCTGGTCACCAAACGAGTCCCGTCCCATTGACTGGTAGAGGTTTCTTATAAAGTTTTCGTTCTTCTTTCCATACTGTCCCATGAAACGCAGGTTACTCTTCCACGAGTTCTCCAGATTGTCCTCATCTAAGACAAATAATTTCTTCGCCTTTGTGACGACAATCTCCTCTAACAGTGCATAGATATCCTGATAGTGATAGTAAAATGTATTCCGTGTAATTCCGATATAATCGGTTACTTTTTTTACAGTGATCTTATCGATCGGCATCTGCTTGGACAATTCAATAAATCCATCCATGATCGCCTGCTTTGTAAATTTAGACATGCCATCTTCCTTCCTGTATAAAAACCAGATCTTACAATTCCTAAATCATTGTTTCTTCGTACCCGTTATACCTGCCGCATTTCTCCCAGATACTCCTCACACTGTTTCCGGGCAAATGCCTGCAATTCTTCTCCGTATTCCAACCGCAGTCTGCACAATGCGCGCTTTGCCTCCTGCACATAGGCAATGTACGCTTCCCGGTCTGCGAACTTCCGCTTGCCAAAAAGCACTGCCTGCATGTAGCCCGCAACATCGTCTTCCTTCAAAAAGGCACGCAGGGCAAAATCCCAACGCTCATACCATGCGTCCGTCCCGATCTCGCCGCCTGTCAACAGATCCTCCGCTTTCAGGAACCGTGGTACAGCTGCAAGCAGCCTTGCAATTTTCGCTTCCCGGTCACCGTCGAGTGCTAAAATCTCCAGGCTTCCACAATCATCAAACACGCCATTGCCAAGACGCAGGTCAGCAAATCCATCGATGCCCTCTGCCACAACCTCTGTCAGATGTTCACAGCGTGCAAACGCATAGTCATCCAGAAATCGAAAATTTTTTCCAAGGCGCACCTGCTTTAAATTTTTCTTCTCATAACACGCCTTTTTCCCAAGCTCGGAAACTGGAAGGATGCGCGTGTAGCTTCTTCCCTGTATATCAAACAGCGTAACCGGAAGCTCATCCGGGATGGTCAGAACTTCCATATCGCTGTCGATATGCTCGATTCGGATGCGGTCACCATCCAGCATCGCCAGCCCCTTTTTTATAATACATGTAAATGAATTCTCCTCATAGAGGCAGCTAAATTCATCCTGTGTCATACGTTATCCCTCGCTCAAAAGCTTTTTATCTTCCATACAGAGTCTGCAGGTGATCTGCATGGTATCCCCGGCATCCACATACCGAATTGTACCACCATTTTCATCGACGATCCGCTGGATGATCTGTGTTCCATACCCATGCGAGCCGCGATCCTCTTTTGTCGTCTGATATCCTATTCCTGCTTCATTCGCATGCAGCTTCTGACTGCTGTTCTTTGAGTTCTGTAATTTCAATTCCAGCATCTGCGCCGCAGGATCTTCTGCGATCACAACCTGAATCTGTCTGGTCTCCGTCTGCACACATGCTTCGATCGCATTGTCCAGCAGATTCATCACGAGGCTGACCAGCGACATCTCGTCCATACGCAGATTTCCATTTAAGGTTCCCTGCACATCACAAGTGATCTGTTTATGCTCTGCTTCCTGTATTTTCTTCTGCAATACAAGCTCCAGCAACTGTCCATGCGTGACCGTTCCCATATTCTCACGCATAACCTGTACAAGCCACTGATACTTTTTTAATTCATGATTCATCTGGCGATATGACTGGTTCTGTTTTACCACATCGACATATTGCTTCTGCATCTGCCCGATGCTTTGCTCCAGCCGTTCACACTCTGCCTTTGCCCGCTGCCGCTCCCGGTAATAATGCACCTGCACAAAGGCAACGCCCACAACCAGCAAGGCAAACAGTCCAATCCCCACTGTTTTTTCCATTTGCATTTCTCCCTGTATCTGTATTACACATGCTGTTCTACCATACGCATGTACTGTTCATGAAATGATGTCCGGTATGTCCGTCCAATCGGAATCTCCGTACCATTTGACAAAATCACGCTTTCCCGCATCACAGTATCAATATAATTATAATTCACAACATATCCGCCATGACAGCGCAGGAAATTTCTTCCGAGAAGTTTCATAATCTTCGTCAATGACTGATAACATTGGTACGTTCCCTGTGCTGTGTGAATCTGCACAATCCGATCCTGTCTCTCGGCATATATAATATCTGCCTGCCGGATATACATCATCTTTCCATGATTTCTAAGTTCAATAATTTCATGGTCTTCCTGATCACAATAAATCTGTATCGCCTTTTCCATCGCACGCGGCAACATCTTCTCCTCGTTTTGCTTTAACACAAAATAGCAGTGGATCGTATCATACACTTCCGGTGCAAATTCCAATACCCATGTCAGATAGATGATCTGGCACAGCGGCAGCTTTTTATTTAACTCTTTGCTTAATGTAATCCCGTTGAACTGCCGGTTTTCATACTCGATATCCATAATCGCAATATCACATTTTATATCCTGCACCTCCAGTCCCAGATGCATCTCCTGTGGTGTAAGAATCGTAATGTCTTCCTCCTGAACACCTTTGCAGGAAAGTAATATTGTTTTCGCGCGCTCGGCATCCATTCGTTCATCATCACATATAATAATCTTCATCGTAATAATCGTTCCGTTCCTTCGTATTTCTCTTTCAGCGGCGAACCATAGACTGTGGAAGCAACACACAGATCTGCCGTTCTCTTCCCTTTTTCCGCAGTTGTTTACTGCCATCATATTTGCCGATCAGTGCATCCGCAAGTGCCTGTTTCTTTTTGTGCGGTACTCGTTTTCCCGTCACATAGTCAACATCCAGAAACAAACTGCCCTTCCGCTCACTCACTGTAAGCTGTACAAATGCGTCCGCCTCTTCAACAACTCCTGCAAATGCCGTCTCCAGCATCGCATCCACAATTACCGTTACATCCAGTTCCGCCTTATCCGTACATTGCAGCGGTTCCACGACTGCCTCAAACAGCAGCGCACGTGCCTGTGCACGCTTCGCATAATCCGCCACGACTGCATCTAGTGTAACATTTCCACTCAGGTTCTGTCCATAGACAAATGGCTGTTTTGCAAGTGCTGCATAATGCATCTGACTTTCCGCCTGTAATTTTTGCAGCGTTTCCTGCTCCCGTTTTCGCCATACGATATCAAGTTTATTATACACATATGGCACATAATTACAAACCATAATCAAAGATACAACCCACACGATACCCAGTGCCAGTACCTCGTACCCTGCAATTGTATTTTTCCGCAACTGATCGATCAGCTTCCAGCGGGATGCCAGAGACACATACGAGATAAACGTGTAGCCAAATACAATCCGTTTGTAGATATACCCGCTTCCCTCATACTCCTGCTTGAACATTTTCTTTAAGAAGAGTGCTGAGAGAATAAATGCCAGTGACATCACTCCAAACACCAGAATGCATGCCCGAACCGGTGCAACCGGTGTAAAGCTTACTAATTTTGTCAGATCTTCATTCAAATCTGGAGATGCGTAACCGAAAATGGAAAATAACAGACTGGTCATGCCCTGTTCCAAAATCAAGATACAGTAATTGCGCCAGAAGCATCCTTCGTTATTGATTACAATTAACAATGCCAGCATCAGGATTTCTGTCAGTCCGCTATAAAGCCAAAGCTTCTCTCCATGATAAAACATCAAAACTTCGTAGATTTCAAAATACCCGACAATCATAAACAGAGACAGCAGACGCATCCATATGCTCCGCCGTCTCCGCTTAATCAAAACCATGCACGTTATAAACAACCACACGGAAATCTCTAGCCCCAGTGCCAACACAGAAAATAATTCTTCTACCATAGTACCCCCACAATTTATCCCTTTGTTTCTTCCTTCTGTACCTGATTTGGAAGCAGCACACAAATCTGCCGTTCTTTTCCTTTTCTTCTGATCTGTTTACTGCCCTCATATTTTCTGATCAGGGCTTCTGCAAGCGTCTGTTCCTTCTTGCGCAGGATTCGTTTTCCTGTCATATAATCGACATCCAGAAACAAACTGCCCTTTCTCTGTCGCACGGTAAACTGTACGAACGCATCAGCACCTGTCGAGACATGTGTAAATGCCGTTTCTAACATCGCATCGGCGATTACCGTCACATCCAGCTCTGCCATATCCGATATATGTACCGGCTCTACGACAGCATCAAACAAAAGCGTTCGTTCCTGCGCACGCTTCGTATAATCTGCCACCACTGCATCCAGCGTCACATTTCCACTCAGTGTCTGTCCATAGACAAACGGTGCTTCTACCAGCCGCTCATAGTGGCGTTCACTCTCTGCCAGCATCTGTGCCAGCATCTGCTGTTCTTTTTTCTGCCATCTGGCTTCTGACCGGTTATAGACATACGGAACATAATTGCATAAAATCACAATTCCTATGATCCACACCACATACAAAACAACAAAATTACTGATTTCCACATCGCCCTGTCGTATCCGGTCAATCAGCTTCCAGCGCGAAGCAAGGGATACGTACGCGATCAGAATATACCCGATCATGATATTCCGGTACAGACGTCCATCCCCGGTATATTCCTTCCGGAAAATGAATTTCAGAATAAGTGTTGCAATGACACAGCACACATTCATCAACCCCAAAATCAAAAAGTTCGTAACAGATATTGGAAGTGGCTGGAATCCGATAATACTCAGCTGGTACTCCTGCAGCTTCGGAAATGGCAGCGCCGCCATTGTAAAAAACAGACTTCCAACACCCTGTTGTAACACAACGATGCAGAAGTTTCTCCATAGATTTCCCTCGTTATTCACGGCAACAACCGTCATCATGACTGCAATCTCCACGAGTCCTGCCGGAAACCACGCTACCTCACCGTGATAACTCATCAAAAACTCATACAGTATAAAATATACCATCAACACAGCCCACATGCCTGCATGAAACAGAAACGATCTCGGTTTCCGTTTCAGCAGGAACATGGAGCTTAAAAACAGCCACGATCCAGTTACAAGCCCTAACATAACAAGCTTATAAACATTCTCTGTCATACCAACAACCTGTTACAGCGCCTTCATCCGGTCAATTGCCTTGACTGTATTCTCATAGGTTCCAAATGCAGTCAGACGGAAATATCCTTCGCCGCTTGGTCCAAATCCCGAACCCGGTGTACCAACGACATTTGCCTTCTCTAACAGATAATCAAAGAACTCCCAGGAACTCATACCGTCTGGTGTCTTCAGCCAAATATAAGGGGCATTGACTCCCCCGGATACCGAATATCCGGCACTCTTCAATCCATCAAAGATATACTTTGCATTCTTCATATAGTATGCGATCTGCTCGCCAGTCTGCTTCTTTCCTGCCTCAGAATACACAGCTTCACCGGCTGCCTGCACAATATACGGAGCACCGTTGTATTTTGTTCCATGGCGTCTTGCCCAAAGTGGATTCAGGGCAACACCATCTGCGGATTTTAACTCCTTTGGAATCACTGTAAATCCAAGTCTTGTTCCGGTAAATCCGGCATTCTTCGAGAAGCTTCGAAGCTCGATTGCACAAGTCTTTGCACCGTCACACTCATAGATGGTATGTGGTACATCCGGCTCACTGATATATGCCTCATATGCAGCATCGTAGATGATCACTGCATGCTTTTCGTTTGCGTAATCTACCCATTTCTGCAACTGATCCTTCGTGATCGTTGCACCGGTCGGGTTGTTCGGGAAACACAGATAGATGATATCCGGTGTCTCCTCCGGAAGTTCTGGTGCGAATCCATTTTCTTCCTTACATGGCATGTAGATCACATCGCTCCAAAGACCGGTTGTTGCATCATACGTTCCGGTTCTTCCTGCCATAACATTCGAATCTACATAAACCGGATATACAGGATCGCAGACAGCGATCTTATTGTCAAGGGAAAAGATCTCCTGAATATTTCCGGAATCACATTTTGCACCGTCACTGACAAATACTTCGTCGATTGCGATGTCAACACCGCGTGCATTGTAATCGTTCTTTACGATCGCACTACGCAAAAACTCATAACCAAGGTCAGGTGCATAGCCCTTAAATGTCTCCTGCACGCCCATCTCGGATACTGCTTCATGCAGACGGTCGATGATTGCCGGTGCGAGTGGCTGGGTTACATCACCGATACCAAGACGGATGATCTCCTTGTCAGGATTTGCCGCCTGATACGCACGTACTTTCTTGCCGATGGTTGAGAAGAGGTAACTTCCCGGAAGTTTCAAATAGTTGTCGTTTACTTTAAACATGTCTTTTCCTCCTAAATTGTACAATATACATATTCTTATACGAGTTGCCCGGATTATACAATTCTCCGCAGACGCGCTCTCGCTCAGTTCAACACGCAGTGGTACTAAACTCGTGCCAGGCAAGCTGGCACTCATTAAGTACCAGCGTGTTCCAATGGTCTGCTTGAGAATTGTATAATCCGGTCACCTCTATTAACATTTTCTCTAATATAATATTTTAAATTTTTAATCCGTCTCCATTATATTCTATGCGATTTTGCAAACAAAATATATGTTTTCGTAAACTCTGCCTTGTCTGGATTATAATCCCTATACTTCAATTTCTCCGTCGAATACGACCTTGGCAGGGCCTGTCATGTAGATGATGTTCGCGTCGCGGTCCCAGCGGATGATAAGCTCGCCGCCAAGCAGCTTCACTGTCACTTCATCTTCTGTCTTGCCATTTAAGATGCAGGCAACGGCAGTCGCACAGGTACCGGTTCCACAGGCAAGTGTCTCGCCGGTTCCACGCTCCCATACACGCATCTTCGCATACGTCGGGCTGACTAGCTCGACAAACTCTGCATTGACACGACGCGGAAAGATTGGATTGTTCTCGAACAGCGGTCCTACTTCCTCCAACGGGAAGTTGTCGACGTCGTCCACGAAGCTCACACAATGTGGGTTACCCATGGATACGCAGGTAATGCGGTATTCTTTTCCCGCTACCATGATTGGATAATCCTGCACGATATCCCCTGCATCCGGCAGATCCACTGGTACGTCCTCTGGTGCAAGAATCGGGGCTCCCATATTGACACGCACAAGTTCTACTGTCTTCCGTCCGTTTTTCTCCTCATCGCCAAATGTAAACTCCAGATATTTAATACCTGCCAGCGTCTCGATGGACACGGAAGTTTTATCCGTCAGCCCATAATCATACACATACTTTCCGACGCAGCGGATACCGTTTCCACACATCTCACTCTGCGTGCCGTCCGCATTGTACATATCCATCTTGAAATCCGCCACCTCCGACGGCTTGATCAGGATCAGTCCATCTGAGCCAATTCCGAAATGCCGGTCTGATACCCGCACTGCAAGCTCCGACGGATGCTCTACTTTTTCCTTGAAACAATTGACATAGACATAGTCATTGCCAAGCCCTTCCATCTTCGTAAAATGAAGACGCATATGCTCACCTTCCATCTTTTTTTCGTTTATTTTATATTTTACTCGTTTTTCCAAACTAAACCACTGAAATTTTACCATAAAAAAAAGGAGAGTGCAACGCACTCTCCAATAGAATCTCGATATCGTCTATTTATCCGTCAAATAAATAAACAGCCGGCTTCATTATACTGTGAATGTAAGATCTAAATAATACATATACTGCCCTTCCACGATCTGACCGTCCACGGCACTGACTCCAAACAGATATCGCTCTTTTCCCCCTTCTCTCGTAGATCCATAATACGCCCATATCGGAATCACATTACATTTTCCATCCGTATAACACACATAGACATAATTTAGCTCCACCCGGTCTATCATTATCTTATGGACATCTGCATAGGCATTCGTCTTTTCAAATTTCTGCATATAGTTCTGCGCCGCTGCATCCACCTGTTCCAGGGTAAGAACACTTTCAATTCCGATTCCGGTCTCTTCCACGTCATATGGCGCTGACTGTATATCTGCCACAGCCACGCCGTCAACATCTACCGCAACCGTGATCACCTCTTCCGAAGCCGGCAGTTGATTGGCAATTCCAAATGTAAAATTATATGCACCGGGTGTCCCAGCTACCGGAATTCCATCCCTCGTACGAGTGTAACTAAAGCAGTACGCACAATCGTTCAACGTACTCGGATTCATAGATGCGGCATCTTCATTTGCAACGAGTTTTGCTCCAATACCGGTTTCAAAGCATGTGAAATCGTCATATCCAAGTTTTGCAAGAAACTCATCGGCCTTTGCCTCCGCCTCTCTTATATCCAGCCCCTCCACGGCATCTTCCTCTGTTTTCGGCCGCACTGTAATTTTCGCTTCATACGAATACATATCATACCGCATGTAACGCATGCTGGAATAAGGATATGCATTCGAGTCATAATATGCACATGTATATACATACGGGATCTCATCGATTTCACCATCCACGCGAGCAAGACTCGTCGTGATTCCATCTGCAATCTCATATGTATAAATAGCCTTTCCTGTTTCCTCTGTGACCATTGACTCATCCCGTTGATCTGCAAGCCAGTCCTCCGTTTCCAAATCCGACTGAATACCATTTTCCCATATTGCATGAACGGAACTGTTCTCCGTATCTGTCTGTAACTGTAATTCCTGCTGTCTTTGAAGTAATTGATTCTGTCTGTTTGCAAGCTCCTGCTGACTGCACACCTCATACGGTTTGACCTGCTGCAAAGTCCCCTCGTCAAATATTGTATAGACATGCTCCTTTAGATATGCCTCATCCACTTCCACAGGTTTTGCCCCATAGCAGTGACTTTCTGCAAGCTTTCCACCGCCTGTCGCATCGGCATCCACCGTAAATGTAATTCCGGAATCACTGACAAGCTCATACTCCAGATGGCCGGTCACGCTGTCTGTCTCCGCAGACACATCTCCCTCCAGCGCGTCATTTCTCTGGTAGTCCTTCGACAGTTCATCGCCCCTGCCTTTTCCGCAGCCGGCAAGCGCCAGACATGTTACCCCTAAGAAGATCACTTTATTCCATCGTCTCATGATACTATCCTCCCCTTTCTATAAATCAAATGGATTATCTACAACCTTGGAATACACGCCCTCGATAATCTGTCCATCCACCGCACTGACTCCAAACAGGAAACATTCCCGCGGTGAAGCATCTCCACTGTATCTTTCTTGATATAGATTTTGTTCAAACTGATATCCATAGTATGCCCACACGGGGATCATATTGTAGTTTCCATCTGTATAACGCACATAAGCATAATTTAGCTTTACATGTGTTACAGAGACTGCCTGTGGTACATTCTTCGTGATATAATCCGGTTGTTTATATTCACTCATGTATTTCTGAGCGGCTGCATCCACCTGCTCAAAGGTAAGATAAGACGTAATACCGGTTCCTTCTTTCTCTAATTCATATTGATTTGCCTGTATCTTCACAGTTGCAACGCCCTGTGCATCCACCGTAACATCGATGGTCTCCTGCGGAGCTGTCAGCTCCCCCGATACGCCAAACCGTAAATCATTGACACCTGCTGTAACCGCTGCAGAAATCCCATCCACCTTCCGGCTATAGGAAAAGCAATACCAGTGATCAATCAGATTGGCACTCATCGTATCAGGGTCTTCGTCCCTTTCCCTATAAGCACCAATCTCCGTTCCACAACATACAAAGTCTCCATATCCAAGCTTCTGTAAAAATGCATCTGCAACCGCCTGTGCATCCGCCTCACCCAGATCCGGGATTTCATCCCCGTCCTCCTTCGGTCGCACAAGGATCTGCTTCCGATATCTGTCGTACCGCATATATAAGGTAACCCAGTTTACATTTTCTTCGCTGTCCGAAGCCGCCCGATAATACGTTTCATATACATATGGCAGACCATCGATTTCACCATCCACTCTTGCCCGGCTGATATCCTTACCTTCTGCATCGACATAGCTATAGGTTTTCTGGTTGGTTGCTGTAACCGGTATTCTCGGATCCACTTTTTCTTCCCCTGTCAAAATTGTATGCGTCGCCTGTCCCTTCGTGTCCATACTGCAATTCAACTCACTCATATCCGCAAAATACCCATACCTCCAGATCTCAGAGACGGCATCCGTCTGGGATGCCGGTTGTTGATACACCTTGTCTATCTCTGCCCAAAGAGCATCTCTTCGGTCATCCATCTCTTTATCTGTACATACCATATATGGTTTTACCGACTGTGCCGTTCCCACATCAAATACCGGATATACCTTTGCTTCCACATACGCGTCATCGAGCACCTGTGGTTTTGCTCCATAGCACCGGCTGCCAGAGAGCCGCTCGCCTCCTGTCACATCGGCATCGACCGTAAATGTCACATTGTTATTTCCGGCAACCTGATAGCTTATATTCGTTGGTTCTCCCGCCTCAAATGTACCTCCCTCAGCATTTTTCTGATAATCTGCGCCAACATCGCCCCGTTTTTTTCCACATCCGGTTAATAGCGAAAAAAACATTCCTATGCATAGCACTTTTATCCATCGTTTCATCTCGGATTCCTCCCCCTTCTGATTTGATGGTTTCAGTGTAGCATAGGAATGTATCAAATTTGTATCTATTCCAGATAAATATTAAATAATCGCAATTATTACAGACTTGCGAGTGTCTGACCAAGTGCCTTCAGTTCATCTTCTGCGTCCGGACCAGGTGTTCCGTTTACTGCGATACCCTCGCCATTTACAACTGTTGCGCCATCTGCAACGATACGATCCTCCCAGTCACGCATCCACTCCTGGTTGCCCCAGCCGTAAGAACCAAACAGTGCAATCTGCTTTCCAGCGATCACGCCATCAAGCTCACACATAAATGGCTCCATCTGTGTCTCTTCGAGCTGCTCTGCGCCCATAGATGGACAGCCAAGTGCGATCACAGATGCATCCTTCAATGCATCAACGCTTGCCTGATCTACCGTGATCAGCTCTGCCTCACCGCCTGCGG
>ERZ779681.166-NODE-166-length-26773-cov-1.7876_pt1 | contig 26773 bp, 41 predicted proteins | sample MGYA00511905_ERZ779681 | MGnify/ENA primary metagenome ERZ779681 (study PRJEB29588, sample SAMEA2144578) | human gut metagenome | biome: human gut; feature: human-associated habitat; material: faeces | place: Denmark | collected 2008/2010 ... | reverse complement strand
CATTAATTGTTTCAATAGCTGTATTTAAATCGTTTAATTGAGATACCATCAAATTTGTATCAAACTGTGTTCCTGCTACTTCCGCTAAAGAAGAGATTGTTTCTTTTACAGCTTCTACTTGTTCCTTTAATTTTGTGTATTTCTGTTTAGAAATATTTTTAGCTGTTCCGGCCATTCCTTTGTCGTCTTTACCACTACTCATTAATGGCTGTAACGCTTTTTGCAAAATTTCTATATTCGCATTAAATGAATCTAAGTTTGAAACACCTTTTAATTTTTCATTCAATTGATTGATATTGTCTACTGATGTAATCAATCCTTGAACTGCTGTAGAAATGCCTTGATAACTATCTGATGTACTTCCTATCTTCTTGGCTATATAGTTGAAAGACGAAGTATCTTTCTCACCATCTTCTGTTCTAAAAGTAAGTACAGATAAAATATCTCTTAACGATAATAATTTCTGCTTGTATTGTGCTATGTTTTGACTGCTTAATTGCAATCCATCAAGTTCTTTTAATGATGCGGCAACTTTAACCATTGAAGAAATAAGTTCACCAAGTGTCTTTGTGTTACCTCTATTCTCTGCATTTATGACATTATCTTCATCTTTTCCAAAGAATTCTTTTCCGTTGAATTCAGACAAGATATCTTTAATGTTAGAAAGTTTTTCTTTTAAACTCTTTTTAATATCCTTGTCAATATCAATATCTTTTATCTTTTCTAATGATTCAGCGAATTTAATAATGAACTCTAGCTGTGTGCCTTTAGCAGAATAGTCGGCTTTTGCAAACAATCCATCTAATGCTTGTTTGAAATGTCCGCCTGTGTTAAGTGTATCTGCAACATCCATCATCATTTTTAGCTTCTTTTGCACATTATCAATCTTTAATGGCATCTTATTTAATTCGCTTAAACCTTTTGCCATGGAATAGATAGCACCACCTGTAGCAAACAAATCCCCTAGACCAATTAAGTTTCCGATTAATACTGGAGTCACTCCAGCACCAATCATTCCCCATACAGTAGTCATACCTTGAACAGCAACAAATACTTCGCCTAAAGTTTTTAGTTTATCCCAAATACCATTTAAATCTATTTTTGCTACTTCTTGTAATGATTTTGCAAGCAACCAAACACTACCACCACTTGCAAACATTGACACTGCTGAAGCTAATTGGTTTTTCCAATTTACCCTCCAAGCGGAATTGGCAAGTGTACTTAATAAATTGTTTAATTGACCTATAGCTGTTACAGCAATTCCAAGTCCTGCTATTCTTCCAGCTATTTCAGCGAAATTCATACCTTGGGTAGCATCATTGAATTCTTTTAATCCTTTAGATAAAAGAACCATAGAACCACTACTTGCAAGCATCATACTTGCTGTTCCGAAATTGTTATACATTTTCGTTTGAGCATTACGCATATTAATGGAAGAATTCTTTAATGCTTCTACAGGTTTTGGTGCTTCGACTGTAGTGGTATTAGTTGAAGTGTCAACCATTTTTTTAAAAGGACTTAGATTCTTTATTTTCTGTACGATTGTAGATTGTGCAATGTATTCTTTTATTTTTGCGTTCAATCCTCCGAACTTAGAAGTCAGTTTTCCAATCGTATTAGCATACAGATTCAATCCTTTTATGCTGCTACTAAATCCTGTAGCATATTTATATATTTTACCGTACGCTCCAAACAATGTTCCAAACAGTTTGATTTGCTTTCCAACAAAGCCAAATACCAATCCGACTTCTTTGAATCTTAGTATGATTTTTAAAAATCCAAGAATCTTATCGCCATTACCTACTAACGATAATAATGGTCCAAAAGTCTTATCTATTACTCCTATAAAATCTTTTACAAAAGTAAGAGATCCCTTGATGATGTCACCTATTCCTTTAAAGAATTTATCTGCATCAAATTTTCCAAACATATTTCCTAATTCTGAAAATTCGCCTTTTAGTTCTGAAATAAAATTTAGGATGTCGTCTTGATGTGAAGCAACATATTTAGAAAAGTCTTGAATCTTTTTCATCATGACTTCTGTAAAATCATATATATTTTGATAAATGTTTAAACCTGTAGCTTTCTTTACCATCTTGTCAATCATTGCGATAAAATCAGCACCAGATTTTCCAATACGAATCTTAATCAAGTTGAGTCCATTACCAATTGTCTGAGACGTCTGTTTAGCCATGTCAGAAAGTTTTTTTAAGCCACCGCCACCATTCTCATTCAGTTCAATTAAAGCGTCTTCAAACTGCTTTAAAGATATCGTAGGGGATGGTCCTGTAAATTTTTCACGGAATTCAGCAAATGTCATTCCCATCTTTTTTGCAACAGCTGTAAGTACAGGTGTAAAGTTCGAGTTCTCAAACGATAGTAATGTTCTTGCATCCATCTTAGAACCCATGATTTGAGAATATTGTTCAACTACGTTATTTACGTCTTCGGAACTACCACCAAAAGCTAATACACCATTATTGATAGCTTCAAACAATTTCGATGAGCGTTCTACATCATGGTTGATAGACGTAAACTTCGTGACCATAGATAACGCATCATTTAATTTTGTAGGCAATCCCTCGATACTATCACTTAATTCTTGTTGTGCTTTAGCTGTTTGCTGTGTTGATACACCTAACGCATCCATTGTACGTCTAGACACATTTAATTGGTCATAACGTGTTACAGCTTGTGATAATCCGTCCGTTAATTGATTGATACTTGCATTTACAACTTGACTAGCACCATTAAACAGAACTGTCTTCGTTAAAAAGTCAGATATTCTACCGATAAAGTTATTACCATTGTTTGTTACAAGAGTAGAAAGTTGATTTCCTAAAGTCATTAAATTGCTACCAAAGGAACGCAATTCTTTTGACTTATTCATTAAACTTGTAATTGTATCTTCTGCTCTTTTAACACTATCGTACTTAACTTGAAGATTAGGCTTCACTTCATTTAGTTTTGCCATATCTGTATTAAGTTTTTTAGCGTTACTTTGTGCATCTTGTAAATCTTTATCAACTACAGACAGGTTTACAGTTTTTGCTTGTAATTTAGATATTTCATTGTCTATATCTTTGATTTGCTTTTGTACTGCATTATTACCTAGACTTTTGTTTGTAAAAAGGGATAGTTTTTTAGATTGTAGTGCTTCTATCTTTTTCTGAATCTCCTCGATTTCTTTTTTAGAAGCTTGAAGAGAAGATATATCACTATCAACCTTTATTCTTTTCTTGTTGATGTTATCAATGACTTTATCAACACTTTTTAAGCATTTTTCGACTTCTTTCGAGGATTTTATTGCATTCTCTGCAATTATTTCAACCGCTAAAGTATAGACTTCATCAGCATTTTGCATGTATTAATCCCCCTTAAATTCTTTTTTGCTACGATAGAATTTAACTGCATACATTTTAGGCAATTTCATTTTCTTCTTAGATGTCTTGTTATATTCTTGGACTTCATAAAAATTCTTTTGACTGTCTTCATTGGCATATATTCCATACGTAACAATTAATTCAGAAATGCCCCAATGGTTTAGAATCTCATTGGGGCGTAAATGTAACTTTTTGGCAACAAAATAAGCCATTTGAGAGTATATATTAATATCCGCTAAGAATTGTGTTGAAGGATCTTCTGTCGATTCTTTGTTTTTTTCTTTCTTAGCGATTATCCAAAAAGTACTTCAAATTCATTTAGAATATTAGGGTTCTTATCAATGATTTGATAGAAACAAGTAAACACATAATACGAATCCATTTTGTCTTTCAAAGTATCATCAATACCAAGTATTGAAGCAACGAATTCATTTAATGCTTTTCTTACATCATCATTGGACCATGCAATAAGTCGAATGACTTCTACACCATAATCATTTGTAATATCATCAACTTTCTTTCGATAATTCGTATCATTCTTGTCGATACTAGCAATCTTTTTGTTCATTTTTTCCGTTAGCTTGTCAACATCGTGAAAGAACGGCATTAATTTCATTAAAGAATAACCACTTCTTAAGCAATCGTTTGGATTGATTTCAACGTCTTTAAATTCCTGTGTCAAATACACCTTATTTCCTACAACTTGTACGTCTTCGGGAATCTTTTCAAACTCATCTTTTCCAAAACAAAATCTCATTTTGATTGAAGAAATAGTTTCTTTTTCTGTATCGTTTGGGTCTCCAATAATACTTAATTGGTTATTGTTGTTAACCAAGAATGGTTTTTCACTATCTCTAGCTTTTTCAACTACTTTATGCATTTCTACCACTTGTGATGGTGTAATTGCTTGCTCGTTATAGCCTTTAATATCGTCAACTGTGAATTTTTGACTCATTTTTGTTACCTCCTATATTAGAGAAGTGGACTATAGAAGTCCTGCTTCTCTATTGATAATTGTTTGTCGGATATAAATACCTTGGGAATCAGGTTGGATAGATACAGACAATGTTTTTTCACTTGAGTTGTCGGTATTTAAATCCATTGGGAATGCTGTAATCAACACATTACTAAGTTGGTTGATAAGCATTGTTCCATCACTTTTCTTTTCAGGGAATGTCATTTTATAACGTTTCTTATTGATTGATTTTGCATCATACACGATTTGTTCACTGGCATCAGCTGTTTTTGGATAAGAAACTTTTAATGTTTTTCCTACCAAGCTTGCATCAACATACAGATAAGAACCAACTACATCAACATCAGGGTTTTGTTCTGTATTGATAACTTGGAATTGACGTTCATCTAATGTCATGCGGTTTGGACTGTTGATACGTTTCAACAATGCGTCTGTAATGTTGCAAGTATCATCCAAAGAAGCATATACATAACCACATTCATCAATGAAATGGTCTTGTAGATGGATACGACCTTGTTTTTCGTTATCAGGGTCTTTTTCGACTACGAAATTCTTTGTAACCATGTAGAATCCACCATCTACATCAATTTTTCGAGCCATAGGGTGCAATTTCCAAGCGTTTGGAGAGTATTTCTTGAATGCAATATCACGAGTCAATTCAAGCGTACTATCGTCTAATTGAGCCGCTAAACAAGCCTCAGCTAACGCTGTGAAACTATCATTTCCATCAATAGATGCTAAACAAGATAATTTAATTGCATCGTTACCTTCTAAATCTTCGATTGAATCAAACAAAGAAATTGAAGAAATACCTACAGATAACGCTGTTTCAGATTCAGTTGAAATTTCAATATTGATAACTACACCATTTGTTGTAGCTGTCCATCCCTCACCTACATCAGCAGTTGGTGCAATTGCTAATTCAACAGATACTGGATAAAATCCTCCGTGTTTTGCTACTACAGTCTTTGTGTACTTATCAGCATTTTGCTGTTTATCATCTTTTAAATCAGAGATAGTTGTATCAATCGTATAAGTACCTTCTTTTGGCAAGAATACATAATAAGAAACAACACCCGCAAAATATTTAGTTGAATCAGAAATTGAACTAAATTTTCCACTAGCAACAGATTTACTTTCTTTTAATTCTCCAAGGATTGTACGAGTACCTGTGTTTTTACATCCGAAAGTTTCACAAATGTTAAATAAATCTTGTGGAGTATTCAACGAACTATAAGATGTAATGTTTCCATGTGTTTCAATGAAATGTTTTGTGTTGATTTTTGCACAAGCTTCAATATCTTGCATTGCGGTAAAATCAACTTCCGTATATTTATCTAATTTTGAAGTTTGAATCAGATTAGCAATTTCCATATTAGAACAGTTTGACATTACGCTAATCCTCCTTTATTTTTTGCAATGACTCTATCCATTGCACGATTTGCTTTAGCTGTACCAACCATATTTAAGACGTTCATTTTACGTGCGATAAAAGCGTCTACATCAACTTTAGGTTTTACAGCTTTTTTTACTTCTGCTTTATTTTCAGCCATTATATTCTCCTTTTCCTAGATATTAGGATTATAAGTTCCTTTAGATTTTGTATTTCTTCTAGCTTTAACTTCCATAAGTGCTTCATGCATGAAATTATTAGGCTTAACAGGTTTTACTTTCTTTGCATATACATATCTGTCCGAACCTTTTGGTTTGAATTTTAGAAACTTTGCCCTAACTGGATAAATAGTTCCATGTCCACCCAAAACATATTTAGCGTGTGGGGCAATAGATTTATCTATGAACACTTGAACTTCATATTTTCCGTTACTTTTCAAACGAATAGCCTTTCTAAGTGTTCCTGTGTCTACAGGACATTTTGCTATACATAGATTTTTCATCTGTGTGCCGATTTCATGACTTTTTCTTTGTGCAATGGAGTTTATCTTTTTTTCAAGACCGATTGTACCTACTCGGTTTCCAACCTTTACATAAGCCATTACTTAACCTCAACGAAAGGATAAACAGTGTACTTACCAACTTGATAAGAGAAGTTTTTTAGATATTCTCCATCTTCTTGCGAAACTTCTTGCGGATGTCCGATTCTAAAAGTAATAGATTTTCCACTTGGAACTTTGAATGAACGTGTGAATTGCACTGTACGCTTTCTAACGACACGGGCACCGCATACAGGGCAACCACTAGATTTTGGTCTTGTTTCTTCTATACCTGTGTATTTAATTTTCATACAACCATTCCTAAAAATCTTCTATGTCTACCACATAGAGAAATTATTTCTAATTGTCTTGCATATGTCTTTACAATACTTCTTCTTACAGCAATATATGTATTTAATTGCTCGTCTGTATTGTCAAGGTTTACAATCAAGTCCTTTTCTGCATCTTCGTAATCTTCTGTGCTGTTGCATGTATCACACGTGCTACATTCACATCTGTTCATTTCAATTACATACTGTAAGTAATCACAAAAGACAGGTAACAAACATTCAGGTATTTGTTCAAACCCTGCGTCATACGTGACAATTAGTTTTTCTACTTTTTCGCAACTACATTCACCTGTTAAAAGATAATCAGATAAATCAATCCATAATTCATTTGTTGTAACGTCATATTCAAAATGTGAATTATCAATATCAATATATTTGATATGGATACCATCTCGAATCTTTAATTGGAGTTTGATTGAATCCGGTTGAACTAAATCATAGAACAATTCGGTATTCATGATTCCATTGTCACATCGACAGCATCTTGAAATTAAGGATACATCAATATATTCAACACGAGTTTGCATTAAGAATGTTTCGCAAACCTCATCACCACGTTTCCAACAAGTCAATGTTGAAATAAGGTTGATTAGTTGTTCAACATTCTTAGCAAATTTATCTGTGTCTTTTAAATCCTTATCTTTTAAGCAATCACAATAATCTTTTAGTTGCTGAATAATAGGTTCGTATAGTTCCATTAGTCAGTCAAGATTGGAACGATTGTTTCAGGTGTAATTACATAATCCAAGCCATCTAACTTAGAACCTAAGCAGTTAGCACTCATTGGAACTTTAGTAATTACAGCAAGTTTATTAGGGTCAGAAGTAAATGCAAGTCCTGCGTTATACATATAAGTACAGATATTTCCACAACCCTCTGTTAGAGTCTTTCCGTGAGTATCAGACTCGAATACATATTCATCTTCGGGACGTGGAGTTGTGATTAATAATTCACCTAATGCATCTCCATCACACATCCATACTTCACCATTTCCCTTTGTAACGTCTACAGGAATCAATTTATCTTCAATAAATTTGTGACCACGGAATGTAATTTCATCGCCATCACGTGACCAACCCTCAGGATATTCTCCATTTTGTCCTTTCGTGATAACCGAACGGATTCCATCCATTACTAATGGATGACATACGAATACAACGTCTGAACCCTCTCCGATAACAGAAGAACGACAACGAATCTCATCAAAAGCACCTAAGATATTAGTACCTAAGATTTTGATAACGTCAGCACCTTCCATAACTTCCATAACACCATGGAATTTCTTTAATGTATCAGTAGTTGTATCACTAGTACCTAAAATCAAGTTACGAATCGTGAAGAATGCCATAAAATCTTTTACAAAACGCATTTTTGCATCATTGTAAGTTTCACCTTGTCGCATATAGTAAGAAATCATATCATTTCGTTGGAAACGTTCTTTGTCATATAAGAATTTTTCCATTACATTTTGACATTCTTTCATACATAACAAGTTGAATGGTGCATTAGCTCCGCATTTTGCTAAATCAGGTGCAATCCAACAGCATTCACCTTCTGTTGATTCGGGATAAGTAGTACCCCATTTGTAAGGCAATGTTACTTGGAAATTCCCATCATGGTCTTTTGTGATTTGTAAACTTCCGTTGTTGAAAGCGGATTTTGCCATCAAAGATTGATTTGTTTGTGCTAACCAATTGAAAAATGGGAAGATATTTTGGAATGCATTAGCTTCTTTGTTTTTGGAATAATCTTTACCAATACCAAATTCACCAATGTTACTCAATTGAATCACATTTCCCATATCAATTGAACGATTTGATAATTCTGTTTGTGATAAGTTAAACATTTAGTCTATTCCCCTTTCTTATCCAAATACAGCATCAGATTGTTTTTTGCTTTCTTTAACTGTACTTACAGAAGATTTTTTTAATAACGCATTTAATTTTTCGAAAGATTCACTCATGGAAGTATTTAATTGTTTGTTTTGTTCCGCCAATTGTTCTAATTGACTGTTCAAATTCGCTTCATTATTGCTGTATTCATTTACTTTTTTGGTTAATTCAGCAATTTGAGTGTCTTTATCTTTGAGTAATTGTTCTAAAGCTTCATACTCTTTAGACAATTCAATATCTTCTGCATTTTCTTCTACTTTTTCTTCATCTTCTTTAACTTCTTCTTCAACAGATTCTTCTGCTTTTTCTTCTTCAACAGATTCTTCTGTTTTTTCTTCTTGAACGTCTTCAGAAGTGTTTTCAACAGTTTCATCTTTTTCTGTTTCTACTTCTACTTCTTTAGATTGTTCTTCATCAGAATAAGAAGATAGCAATTTACTAAAAATGCTCATATTTTCTCCTTTGCTCATATGTAAATCGGTAGAACTTGCATTGGCCGGATTCCCTACGACCGAGAAACCTTTTATAAAGATTTTTGAGAAGACACCAGTTTGCATAACTTCTGTTTTCTTCCAATCATATTCGACTTCCATTTCAACACTTACACTCAATGGAATGTTTGATGTTGATAGATATTGTACAAACGGGTTATTTTCGTCAAAATGTGGTGTACAATTCAAACCGACTCTACCATCTTTTGTTGGTACGATTTCTAAATCTGATTTTTCCCAATATCCTAAAATTAATGGGAAACTACATACATCAAAATGACCGATATTGATATACCCTACATAATCATCGGGCAATGAATCATAATAAGCCTTGATAGTACCTTTTGGAATAATAAAGTCTTGTGCAATATTCTTACCTTCGTCAAGCAAACGTACCTTTTCACCTTTTTGAACAGAAGTATTTAAGAAGATACATTTAGGCTTGCTTTTGTTTGACAAATCTAACATTTCGTCAAACTTTTCTTTTTCCTCTTTACGTGATTCTATATCTTGGTTAATCCAAGAAAAAATAGTAGGTAATTTCATCTATTCACCGTGTGAAAAATCGAACATTTTAAACACTAACTTTTTAGTTCGTCCACCACATGATTTACACATAGTAATTTCATAATCAATTCCCAACGCTTTTAGCATGTCTTCGGCTTGTTGATTGTAGCTATAACGAACAGTTTTTGCTTTTAAATATCGCAAAGCCTCGCTGTCAAAGTCTTCCACATCATAATTCTTGTTGATTTGGAATGTTGAACGCACCCAAGACAGATATCCTTTATTTTTTTGCGGATATACGACTTCTTGATTCATCTCAAAGCAATTTTGTAGTTTAAATGTTTTATTTGACATTCTTTTTCACTTTCTTGTATTTTGGCTTTTTTGTCTTCGATTGGAACTACATCCACCTTTTTGTTTTTACCACGTAAATAGGCTAATCTTTCTTTTTCCGATTCAAAGTAAATAGGTTCTTCCATAAATTACTCCTTATCGGGGTCTTTACATTTACCCAATGTTTGATCTTCTGTTTCTGTCGTAGCCATTTTTTCTACCATTACAACGTCTTGTAATTTAACAGAAACAGTAGTTGTTACTTCGTCAGCTGTTTTTTCAAACACGAATGGGCGTTCATAATGTCCGTTCATCCAAGCAGAATAGAAATTTTCTGCATCAGCATCACCTAATAAGATAGGTGTCAACCCCGATTGTGTTGAAAACGTAACTTTCGTAGTAAAACTTCTTTTTACAGTCTTTACAGCCATTTCTTCATGCTCCTTTCATAACTGCACCCTTTCGGGCAATATTTATACTAAAAACTCAAAAATTGAGCTTTAGTAACGAAAAATGTCCATATTTTCGCATTTATAAAATGGTTTTTAACGATTTTTGTTCATTAACGCTGTTTTCGTCTTCTTGAATAGCCTTTAAAATAATTACCATATCATTAATAGACAGTGAATCATTGAACTTGTTGACGAATTCTGTATCACTTACACTGCCTTTAGCTAATAGCTTATAATTTTCATCAACTTTACCAACGATATATGTCGGAATATTCTTAAGATACACATTGTTGCTGTCTTTTCCTTTGATAGCTCGATAGTCAACAACAAATTCAAGTGCTTTCTTCTTGCCATATTTAGTGATTCGGTAAACATTTTTAGTGAAGATTTCCGGATTTACACAAATATTTTCAGAACGAGAACGAGCATAACTTACTCCATCAGGATTCAATGGTCTTTCATCAAACTTTACCTTGCGCCCTTGAATTTTTTCTTTAATCAATTCACGTCTGTTGCGTTTTTGCGCTTCTTGAAAATCATAAACATTTTCACCATCAATAGTGGCAAAAGGCACTGCTTCTGTTGCTTTTAAAGTTTCTTCTAAATAATCCATAATTTTTCTCCTTTTTATTCAAATCCCATCTTTTTAAGTACGCTTTTCAGCTTACTTGTGGATTTTTTATCTTCTTTTTCTTTATCTTCTTGCTTTTTTTCGTCTTCTTTGATTCTGTTGTACTTTTCTCTTGAAGTTTCATAAGACTTGTCGGGTTGATATGCACCAAGTTTCTGCATCATGCTATCTAAAATCGCATATGCTGTTTCGACACACTTTTCATCTCGAACACCATTTTCATCTTTTACGTTCATCAAGAATTGTACGGATTCTGAATTTTTAAAACGTTCAGAAGAATCATCAATCTGTTGTTGTAGTTCGTATTTATCAAAGAAAACTTTCTCGACACCAAGATGATAAGAAAGAGAATAACTAAATTGTGTTGCAATCTTTTCACGTTCAGGAACGATATTGTTTTGCATAGCGTTATCAATGATTTTTTCCATTGAAACGTTACCACTTACATCACCTAGACCAATAAGTTCAGGTGTGATACCAAAGTTTTGAGCTAAAATAGATCCCTCTTTGTTCAACCAATCAAAGAATTCAGTACCTTTAGTAACACGTGGCAAGTGTTCTATGTTTTTATCGAACATGCTTGAAGCAAGAACTACTTCATCAGAAGTACTGTACTTGATTTTATTTCCTAGTTCTTGCAATTCATTAATTGCTTGTTCTTGTCTGCTTTTTTGTGAAGCAATAGAGTTATCAATCAATTGGCTAGATGAAAGGTCTACAGCACCGCCGTTGAATATATCGTCTTTTAACCAAAAGATGATACGACCAGGTCCGTCATATTTGATATCGTAGTTTAAACGTGTATAAACGCTCGCAAGCAATGTTAAACGCTGTTTATCTTTCAATAAGACAGATTCGCCATTTTCAACGATAGGTTTATTACGTAGATTCACAAAATCTTCGGGTAAGACCACAACGATATCTTTGCTTGTACTAATCAAACGTCCATTTTCCAAGAATTCAGCTTTATCTAGTTCAATAGACTGTGTCATATTAATAGCAACGTCTTCATTCGTGCTTACTGCATAAGCTACAGTACGTTTGAATCCTAGATATTGTTCATCATCTTGTGTAATGGATACATAGTGGTCATGTGGAACCAAAATCCAACCATCTTCATCCGATAACCAACGCAAACCACATTTTCCATATTCTTTAGCGTGGATAACAGCTTGTTGCAATGTCTCGTAATTGGTGATTCCTTTGGCATTTTGCTTGTACATAAAGCTTTTCAGTACTTTATCACCCTCAAAATCACCCGTTGTAAGTCCATTAGAGAACAAGTTGTTGATATATTGTCTTTCTACATATGGAAGTGTAGGAAGATTTGTAATCAGCCATTCTAGTTGTTCTACATCATCATCAAATGTCTTTGGAAAACCTACACCACAACCCTCTTTGCACTTTGTTAAGTTGTCTAGCAAATCGAGGTCCGTAAAATCCTTACTTATCTGCTTTGGATTGTGCTGTTTCTTGTTGTATTTATAAGACATTTTCTTTGTAGCAATCTTCTTTTTTCTTCTTCTACTCAACTTAGTTGCTCCTTTACATTAGGATTATCTACTTTGTTTGTGTAATTTTTATCATAAACAGGTAAATCATTGCCTACATTTAATATATATAACAAAAGTGCATGGACAGATAAAAGCGTACTATCTAATTCATCGGGTGAATGTTTTATGATATGTTTTATCTCATCCTTAGGTATTATACCAATTTTTCCACCGCTTTTGTTTATGCTACGCACTGCAGCCATCTGTGGTGCTAGAATCTTGGCAATAGGTGTTGTAAACCATATCTTTCTGCTAGTCATAAGCTCTTGTAAATCGAGATGTAATTCAGCACGCATATTACTTCCGTACTTAGCAGAGAAATGACTCATCTTTTTTCTGTCGGGAGTTGTACCCGCTCCAAAGTTTATTCCGACAACACGGAATCCATGGGCATAGGAATGCTTTGCAAGCCCCTCAACAAGCCAAACACCATATCCAACGTCCACGCATACCATACGCACGCCAAATTGGTCTATGACCTTTAAAACAGACTTTATGATGTATTCACTTGTAACACCATCAATCCATTTTTTGCCTTTGTTCATTTCATACATGTCTGCAACCAATACTTGACCCATGTCATTGATACCTGTAAGAGTGAGAATGATACTATCTTTACCTTTATAAGCACTATCAAGCCCGATAAACCATTTAAATCCTTGTAATTCCATCAGACTATCAATATCTTTGTATTGGATGTTCTTGAACATTGATGTATCACCATCTGTTTCAAGTTCACACAAGAAATATCTTTGACATGTGGAATCGTTTTTAAAAAAGTCAGACTCTTTCACTCGTTCTATACTAGGAATACGACCTTCTTCTAGAACTGTTCTAACATCCATCCAAATAATCAATGAGTCTTTTGGCGGATTTTCTTCTACCAATTTATCATAGAATTGACCTTTTTGATGGGGGTTAGATATCTGCACAAGCAATTCTCTTTCACCATCTACGTTTGAGAAGTCACGTCTACCGATTTCAGCAAACGCATCATCACTTGTAAGACTTGCCTCATCATGAATATAAACACCACCACGACCAATAGCGGATGAACTCTTCTTATGATCGCTGGATGTAGAACCCAACGTACCACTACTGATAGAACCACCAGAAACAAACGACAGACTTTCTTTTGTTACACTTGAATTCAATTTATCAATCTTATCTCTGTATTCCAAAAGTGATTTCTTAATTGAATCATCTGCACTTTGAAGATGACTTAGTACATTTTTCATTATGACTTTAGTAATATCATCTTTACCGGCTACGATATTTACGTCTTTTTTTTGCAACTTTGCCAAAAGTATAGCAACCATGGAAATCGTCCATGATTTTCCATATTGTGAAGTGGTTACGATTGTGATTGTCTTATACTTACTGAACAAACATGCACCAACGATAAGAGATTGTGTGAAATATGTCATCTCACCAAAGCTTGCATTGACCACAGCAACACCTTTTAAAGCTAGTTCTCTAGCCTCGTCCATATCAATATTCAATCGCTTGTAATGCTCAGGTATATATCCTCTAAACCACGTTTTAAGCTTATTTTGTGGTGTGGCACTTTCGCATAAAGCTAATGTACGCTCTTGTGGACTACTCATGTTCTACAACTTCCGTTTCAATGACATTATCATTTTTATGAGATTCAAGTAACATTCTTTCAGCGTTTTCCAAAAAGGCTGTAGTTTTATCTTCAATACTTAGATTTTCTACATTCGTTACATTAAAGACATTGTTTTCTTTTCCGATTCCATCCATTCGATTCAATTCTTTCAAAGCATTGATTCTATCAGAAACATTTAAATCTTCGTTCTTACGGATACTATCTAGCCACAATCTTCTTTCTTGGATATTGCTTATCTGCTGTTGATACATTTCTTCTTCTGATTCTTGGTATTCCTTGATTCTTTCTCTGTTTTTTTTGATTATTACATTTCCTAGAGCTACAGCAGAATTATATTGGTAATGTGGAAACACACTTAAAACGGCTTTAACCATTACGTGTCCGTTATTTTCCCATTCTTTAAGGATTTTAATCTCGTTTTCCTTACTGCAATATGTATACCCGACTGTAGTTCTTCTCTTTTCCTTTTTCTTTGTTATAAAAACCACCCCTTTGTATTAATATATCACGTTCTTTGTGTACTTTGTAAAATGACAAAGGCTCGTTTTTTTCTAACGAGCCAATTTAAATATAAATTTATTTTTTTCAATCTATAGGGGGGCGGTCATTCTTCTATTGAATCCATTATAGTATTCCAAATTTCACAAAAATATGCACTGTAGCTTTCAGAAGAAAGTTTTCCTTTCGATACGATAGAAGTTGAATTGACAGGGTCTAGCACTTCCATAATCAAGTGTTACCTTGTTTCCAAATTCATCATATGTAACGCAATTATCTTCGTTAGGAACAGGAACAGGGTCGATAGATACTGGCTTACTTAGTGTGTTTAATTCTCCAATGGAACCATTGTATTGGTGTTCTGTGTACCATGCTTTTCGAGGTAAATTAGTTATACGTGTATAGACTTTATTATTCTCTTTGATTTTGCTTAACATTTTTTACTCTCCTTGTTTTTTTATTATATCATGGTTTTGTGGTGTTGCGTAGGGTATGAAGATGGTGGGTGTTTGGTAGAGAGGGAGAGCGTATATAAAGGCAAGTGAAAACCTGTTGCGATTTTCACTTTTTCAAAATTATTTTTAAAGTTTCATAAATTAGCACTATCGGAATTATAATCAGCCCACTAACTAATCCCATCATGCTTAGTGCCAAAGAAATTAGGTACAACGATATCATCATATCGTTAACCTCTAGTACTCGACAAATGCTACGAACCCATCGTAGTAGTATGTGAAATATCTGCCCTCTAATTCATAACGAGGCTCATCTACTGCCGGATTGTCGCAGTCATACGAATAGATATTGAACTTGCCGCTTAGCGTTGGCCCATGCTTGCGGTCAAACATTAATTCAATCAATCCGCCGTATGCATCATCATCTTTTTTAAAAACCGCAACACGAGTAGTTCCATCACCCATTCCATTCGGAATTAGCACTTGAAATCTCTCATTGCCAACAAGTAGACTGCCTACATCCGAATATGTCTTAAAACATCGGTCTCCGAATAAATCTCGGATTCGATACCAATGATAGTCGCTGTCTTTTCCATACATCGAAATAAAAGTATAAACAATATACGATTCACATTCTTTGTTTAGCACACGTTTTTCAAACTCATCATAACTATTACATTTTTCGTAAAGCTTTGAACAAGATTCGTTATTTTTGATACAATCTCCTAAATAATAAGCGCTACATCCCTTTACATTCTTTTTTAAAACATCATAAATGTTTTCTGTTTTCATCTTCTTTTACCTCTCTTTCTCTATAATTATGCTAACATATGCGTTGCATATTGTCAACCAATATGTGCTAAAATATTTTGAAAAACCTTCATTTTTGCCTACCAGTCAATTTCAATACTCGTCAACACATAACTCCAATCGATATAAAATGTAACGCCCCAAACGTACATGTCTAGTTCTTCGTTATAATAAATTATTTCGTCGATATCTTGCAGTAGCTGCGCGCCTAATCTGTCAACGATGTAATACTGAAAAACTTCTTGTTCTTCGTATTCCTCGTCTTCAAGTTCTTCAATCTCTTCTTCAATTTTCTTTATTTCGTTTTCTAAAATTTGTGATGGGTTGTCTTCGTTTTGCTCGACTAGTTCATCAAGTTTTTCACCTAGTTCTTCAATTTCTTCCGAATTGTCAATTTCACCGCTAACTTGATTCCAATAACCAATATCGTATGTTGACGATATGATATCGTTGTTCAATACCAAATTAAATGCATTTGAAAACGTTGCATAGTCTACGTACCCTTTTTCAATACCATACGCACTAATTTGATTTCCATAATAATATTTTTTTTCCATATCTCTAACCTCCAGCCCTTCTTTTGGGCTTCCCTCTTTACAATTTTATTATACCCGATGTCCACATAATGTCAACTAAAATGTGTATTTTTTTCACTTTCTTTTTTCTTCCTTATAGTATATATAAGCAACTTACTTGTGATATTTTCGCTCATTTTAGCATGCTAATATTCTTTATTATTTAGCATGCTAATATTCCTTATTTTCTATCATGTTAAGAATTGCCGTTTTCTATCATGTGAAGTTTCATTACTTTATCGCATGCTAATATTCTCTACTTTATCGCATGCTAATATTCTCTACTTTATCGCATGCTAATATTATCGCATGCTAATTTCTGTCATCTCCTAACATGCTAAAAATCATATGATTCTATCATGCTAGCAATCATATATTTCTCACATGCTAAAAATTGGCGTTTGTTCACAATCCGTGAACAACTTTGTCTTCCATTTTTGTCTTACCCCCGAGAAAAACCGACACTTTGTTCACGCTCCGTATACAGTTTGTTTGGCGTACAACTAAAAATTTTTTCGTTTTTTTACAGTTTTTTTCGTGTACAACTGCTTTTTTCGTTCATTTTTCGTTCATTTCCATCGTTTTAAGCCATTTTCAGCCGTTTTTAGCGTTATTTCAGCACAAATAGCACTAATATCATATCTTTCTGCTATCTTTTCGTACAGACTTAAAAAGTGGCATATAGAGTATATAAGTTATATCCGTATATACATATATAGATATATATAGTTATTGTAATAATCAGTCTTCTTTTTTATCAACGTAGTGCATATGCCTAATTTATATATATGTAAGTGTTTAAGCCTTTATTTATGCGTATTAATTGATGTGCAGCATTATTATTTTTGTTTAATTAAGCTCTTGTAGAAACGTGTCTTTATCGTCTGGAATCATATATACACTTATCTTTTACACTTGCTTATTTTATGTACTTATACTTGTATTTATAGTCTTATAGGTATGTTGTTTATGTTTATATAGTATTATAGTCTTATTTATTATGTCTATCTTGTCTATCTTATCTATCTTATATATATTTATATTGTTATTATTGTTTGTTTTGCTAGTCTACTTTTTTATCAAACAAGCCTATATACATACAGCTACTACATAGTATGCGTGGCTTGTTACACTTAAATAACAGTTCCGAGGCATTTACTTAGGTTTTCCTATTGCGTTCAAAGGGGCTACTCTATTGCGATCGTAGGGGCTATTGCGTTCCAAGGGGGCTATTGCGATTGTAGGGGGTCTATTGATCCTGTAGGAGCATTAAAAAAGTGGCAGCGTTAACACCACCACTTAATCAATTAGTTTCAACATACATTATGTCTACTTTCTTTTTACATTTTTACTTCCATCTTTTTTTATTGGTTTATCAACTCCCTAATATCATCAACTAAATCTTTGAGTGTGTACTCCGTATTGTTTTTACACTCATTTTCTAAAGTATCATAGTAATTGATGTAATTAGCTATGGTATTCAATACAAGTTCTTTTTTCATTTCTTGTTCCTCATAAATTATTCAATTGTGATTTTATTTCCTAAAATATCGTTGTATCTATTACTGCTTGCAGACCATTTATCGCTAAACATATCATATTGCTTTACGATTAAAGGATTCCTTTTTCCTGTAACAATATAAACATTATCCATATTGTATGGTGTAAAATGAACATATTCATCCATTCTATTTCTCAAGCTTACTAATGAGTTGCTTTTATCAACAACTTCTCCTTTAATCACTGCATAATATTTAAATGTCATTTTTTTCTCATTTCACAAGTTCTTCCAATAAGTATTCATCATCAATTGGTAAATTATATTCATCAAGATATATCACTCCGTAATTCGTCAATTGACTTAAAGCTATCATTTTGTCGTACTCCGGCCATTCGCTACTTATCTCCTTTGCTGTTTTCATCTTCTTTTACCTCTCTTTCTCTTTACACTTATTATACCCGATGTCCATATAATGTCAACTAAAATGTGTATTTTTTTTAAAAAAAGGATAAAGCCTTATTTTTTGGGTTTGTCAAGAAAAGTGTGTATTTAATATTTTATGATTGATTTTAATAAGTTCTAAATCTTGTTTTGAAATGATGTTTTATACCGAGAAAACTTGTTTATAATAAGCGACCCTAATGTACGCTTAAAACGGCCAGCTGAAAATTGATTTTTTTGACTGGCCGTTTTCTCAGGTCCTTAGGGGCGGAGGCTCATTGTAAACAAGGAAATTGGAATAAATATCATTTAAAGATTCAGTATTGAATGTACTTTTCGATACGATCCTTAAACTGATCGTTGACCAACAATTGATTCAATACCATCGACCAATTATTCAGATGTCCTTTCTCCCATTTTTTCTGTAGTTCTTTCACCCGTAAATAAAGCAGCTTGAATACGGCTTCATGATTTGGAAATGACCCTTTTTTCGTCACTTTTCGAAAGGAGGAATTTACCGATTCGATCGCATTTGTCGTATACATAACTTTTCGAACAGCAGATCCATAATCAAACAGCTGTTCTACATGAAGGAAATTCCTTTTCCATACTTCGATCGCTCCAGGATATTGTTTCCAGTTGTCGCAGAATGTGTCGAACGCAGTCTTAGCTGCTTTTAGTGAAGAGGCTCCATATACTTTTTTAAGATCGGATGTGAATTTTTTGTAGTCCTTAGTTGGTACATATCGGATGGAGTTCCGAATCAGATGAACGATACATCTTTGTACGACAACTCCGGGGAAAATAGCTTTGGCACCCGATTCAAGACCGGATACGCCATCCATAGAAATGAAAAAGATATCTTCGACTCCTCGTGCCTTGATCTCATCAAATACCTGCATCCAGTAGTTCTTTGATTCCGTGGAATCCATCCACAAACCAAGAATTTCCTTTTGTCCCTGCAGGTCATACCCAAGAATCACATAAACAGCTTCTTCTTTGGCTTCATAATCGTTTCTGACAGAAACATACATACAGTCGACAAAAACAAATGGGTAACATTTTTTGAGCGGTCTGTTCTGCCATTCTTCCACTTCGGGAAGGATAGCATTGGTTATATCCGAGATCATATCGTGTGATACTTTAAAACCATAAATATCCTCGATCGTTGATGAGATATCACGTTGTGACATTCCACGTGCATACATGGATAATACCTTTCCTTCGATATTGGAAACATCCTTTGATCGTTTGGGAACAATGACTGGTTCGAAGGATCCATTCCTGTCTCTTGGCGCATTGATTTCTACTTCTCCCATTGTCGTTTTTAAAGTTTTGGGATTGGAACCATTTCTTCTGTTCTTTGTAGATTTTGGCTCTTTTGAATTGGATTTATAACCAAGATGATTGTCCATTTCCCCCTGAAGCATGCCTTCAAACAATGGACCAAAGATTTCTTTGAGAGCATCCTGCATATCGGCTAATGAATTACAGTCATATTCTTTAAGGATTTCATTGGCAATCTTGACAGCGGCGGGATTTCTTTTAATTTTACTCATTTCATTCATTTTCCTTTTTCTCCTTCAACCATATCATGAGATAGGCATAATAAAAACTGTGTTCATTAGTTAGCCGTACGCATCTAACTAACTTACACAGTTTAGATTACACTCTCTATTTTTTAGCTTTATCCATATCTTTTCTTATCAGGTTTTTTATGTATCCCGTTATGTTTTCTTTATTTTCCAAAAAAGCTAACACATCCGCATCTGTTTTGCGGTTTAAACTTAACGTAAGATTACGTTGCATTTTTTTATTGTATTTTTTTTTAGCACGTCTTTGCGCTTCTGTTGTTTTATACTCCATGCTTTTTTATATCCTTTCTTATAAGCTCTTTTAGATAACCCGTGGAATTATCCATACTATCAAGCCACTGTATGATATCCATGTCATACTTTTTGTTTAAGGTCAAACTTTTATTGATTCGGTTTTTCTTACTATACTTTAAATTGGCTTGACGTTGGCATAATGGGGTCTTCACTTCTTTTGTCATATTTTTTACTCCTATATATGCACTTTATATATTACACCTTTTTCAAATCTTCTTCAATTTTCTTTTTTACATAGTTTTGAAATGATGTATATCCCAGTTTTTCATATTTCCGATTTTGCACAAAATCATAAAGCTTTTTATCGCTTGGGTCTGCTGTTTTGAACTCTACATTTTTACACTTACACTCCCATTTTGCTTTGAATCGTCTTCTTCTGCTATCAAATCCGTCTTCAATTTTCATCGATCATCTTCCTTATCACTAATGTTACCAACATTATAATTTGCTTTTTCGTTTGCATATCTAGCCACGTCTTTTAAATCAATTAAAGCCATATTTAAAGCAATGTTTAATTTATATATTTTATATAAAGCATACACTTTTTGTACTAGATACATCACACAAACACCTAAAATAAAACTCACAATATCCATTTTTAAAACCATTCCTCATCGCTTTCAATTTTTCCAGCTTTAATCAACCTAATTACTTGTCTATCGGCTTTAAAATTCATGCGTTTTAAAATATCATCTGCTTTAATGCTTTTGTACATCACCATTTGGATATACATGACCATCAAATCGCTGAATTCATCCAACAATTTATCATATGTTGTATCGTGTGTTAACTCCACAAAAAGTTCTCCGCATTCCTCGAAAAATTTCAATTTCTGTTCCTTTTGGTCTGAATTATCTACGATACACTTGATTTTATCTAAGATTTTTTCTGTAAGTTCGCTTCTACATTTTTCATCCATAATTGTTTGCTTTCTAACTCCGTTCTTGCATCTAAATGCTTTTTCAAACATTTTGTATAATAGTCTATATACGTCTGTTGCTCTTCAATTCTACGTTTAAAAAAATAATCATCAATTTTACATTCTTGGTACTCAAACCTCGACATTAAAAATTCGTTTCTGAATCCTTTTAATTCTATTACAATCCAATTGTCTTTAATTTTACGCACAAGTTCGCACTCAAACGTCCTTTTATCTACGTCCGAGTGGAACAATTTTGTGTGTACAACATCCCCACGTTTTAAGCTTTCATATTCAATTCTTGACCACATATACATTCCCGAAAATATTTTTAAAAGGGTAAGTCGCTATCTTTGATATCTATAGGTTCGTTATACTCTTCTCTGCCAAACGTTCGTACTCCATCATACTTTGTTGTCGCTTGTTGTGTACCTTGATATTCCTGTTTTTGTGGCTGTTCCGTATTTTCATATTCTTGATGTGTACCTTTGCTTTCTAAAAAGTGAAAATTTTGTACGTTTACTTCTGTCACATAGACACGTTGTCCTTGTTGATTGTCATAATTTCTTGTTTGAATACGTCCATCAACCCCAATCAATGAACCTTTGGACAAGTAATTACACATCGTTTCCGCTGTTTTTCCCCAAGCCACACAATTAATAAAATCAGATTCGTGTTGTCCATCTTTTACAAAATTACGTCTAACAGCTAGTGTAAATCCTACATAGCAATTACCGCTTTGTGTTTGTCTAAGTTCTAAATCTTTTGTAAGTCTTCCAATCAAACATACGCTATTTAACATTTTCTTTTCCTACCTTTTTTACAAAATCTTTTAATATTTTATAAGCTTGTTCTGTTTTTACTTGATACTCAAACATCCTGTTTTCCGAGTATCTAAGTGCCATGGTTTTTAACCATTCTAATGATCCGACTAATTCATTAAATCCATTCATTATTTTCTACTTCCTTACTTTGCTTTCGGCTAATTCTTTCTTGCCTAATTCGTGCGTTTCTAGCATGTTCTTCGGTTTCCATATATGTTGTTTTATAGCATACTTTATCAACTATTAAGCAAATAATCGTGACGATTATAAAACCAATTACAACTATATAAATTAAATTAATACTAATCATATGTCTATTCAAAAAACAAGAAACCTGGTATCATCAATAGCCCATATTGCCAAGCCCATTCATGACACATATAACAACTTGCTAAAATCAATACTACTAAAGCTACATCCTTAATCGCTTTCATCTTTATTCCTTTCGTCTGCCATCATACAAGCCTTTTCCACTAGTCCGATAGCACAATATGTTCCATTTCCAAAAAACATCTTATCCATGCACTTTTCTTTTAAAAGCATTTTTATCTTTTCAAAAGCTTGTGTGTATGTCATATCCACTTCTATATCACTATTTTTCATACGGTTCCTTAAATCCACCCCAATTCTTTACATTGTGCTTTTTATTCATATAGTCACACTTAGCCAACCTAATTCCTTTGCTTGTTTACATATAGCTAATAACAAAGCGTTACTTATCGTATAATCTTCATAGCAATCAAACCATTCAATTTCTTTTTCCATTAAATCAAACGTTATTTCAAGACATAAAAATTTAGCATTTAGATATTTTGTATATATTAATTTTTCTGAATCTACTTTTCTTGTATATCCTAGTTTTTCAAACATTTCTTTGGCTGTCATTTTCTACCATCTTCCCATTCTCTACACAATATTTTTTAATCATTTCATCCAAACTGTCTAAACGTTTTAATCTCATGCTTTTAACCTCCTAGATTTCTAAGCATATCTTCCACTTCATTTTTCAATTCATCACTAGCTACATGTTGTTCGGTTTTTGTGTACCATTGCGGAACTGTTGTTCCGTTTTTAGTAAACGGCTTTATATCTTTCAATTCATAAAATGTCAGCCATCCATTTTCTACCGATTGAAGCACTACTTTGACCTTGGACTCTTCCTCTAACCCATCGAGCTTTTTTAAGCATTGTTTCATTGCTCTTGGCGTTAGCGGTTTTTTCATTACTTTACGCATTTCTTTAAAATCCAACAAAGCACTAACTAGTTCTTCGCTGTTTGTGTAATTGTGGATAACGGAATCAACACTTTCTTTTTTTATATTTTTTTCTTTATTAGTATTTAATTCTTTAGTATTTGATTTATTAGTATATTTATATACGTCCCAATTTTCTATATCTTCATTTTCTATATCTTCATTTTTGGGATGTAGGTAATCATCATGATTATCATTATTTTCAAATATCAAATACTCCCATTCAGATATCTTTCCATCGACATATTTTCTTTGCCTTAGTAGATATCCGTTGTCTTCCAATTCTTTCAAAACCGAATTAACTGTATTTTTGCTTTCCTTACATATCGTGGTCAGACCATCAACCGAGTAATGCCATTCTTCGGGCAAAGACAACATAATACTTAATAAGCCTTTTGCTTTCAATGAAATGTTTTTGTCTTTTAAATGATAATTACTCATTGTTGTATAATTATCGTTTTTGATGGTTCTAATCACTGCCATATTTCATTCCTCCTTGTGCTTTTATTTTACAATATTTGTGTACTATATGCAACACTTAATTTAATCTTTTTATAATTATTTCAACTCGTGGGTTTTCTTTATCAAAAAGTACTCTACTTCCATCGTGACTGACAATAATTTTAAAGTTATCATCTTTAATGATGTTAGCTTTTACTAAACAATCATCTGTACATTCCAAAAGATTCGTTAGATCGCATCTAATACGTGTTTTTCTGTAGTATAGACATGTGACCTCTATAGGCTCGTTTAAAGGCTCATTTGGTACAACATGACTATTTATACATTGTTCACAAAAATCTCTCTCATACGTTCTATAAATGGCGCTAGGAACGATAAATGGGCCTGTACGCTTTCGCCAATTCTTAAAACGTATTTCTTGACTGTTTTTTTTGGTTACAGGATTCCCATTAATTGTTATCTTCAATATCTTCGTCAAATTCTTTTAAAACTCCTTTTTTTATAAACCACTCGATTTTTTCATCAACCTTGCATGGTGTCGTGTGAAATTTTTTATCCCACTCCAACTTACCAATGTTGTGAAATAAAGTATGATGATATCTACATAGCGGAAGAACCCTAAGCCCGATATGACTGATTTTTTCTCGGTTTCCTTTGGTACCAATTTGGTCATAGTGATGTATGTCTGCACCTGTTCTTCCACAAATACAACAGGTCCTAGACAATATCATAGAATACGTTTGCTTTTCGCTGAATGTGTACCCATTTTCCAAACAGCGAGCAACATTTGGACAACCAATTCTTATTCCGAACTCGATAATACAATCAATCAATTCAGAAGCTTCCGTTTCACTATAATCCATCAAAGACGTGTGACAGATTTTCTTTGTGTCTTCATACGATTTTTGCACCGTCGCTCGAATAAGCTCCTTATTTTCTCCTGTATAATCAGACAAATCTTTGCATAATAGGAAAATAAACTTCCGTTGATTTTGTGTTATGTGCCTTTTGTCAACAATGTTAACGTCTACTTCAAGCGATTCTCCACTGTCCAATAGAAGAGAATCACTCATTTTAATTTGTAGTCCGTTTAAAACATATGTATTTCCTCGTTTATATAGCTTTGGCATTATCGCACTGTAATCCTTACACTTTCTTTGACCGGAATTTCTGTTTCAGTGCAATAACAGCTGTATAATCCATCTGATTTAAGCTTAGGAATATCTACATATTCTGAATACCGAACGGTCGGCTCGATATACGAAATTTTGATATCATCATTTTCAAACGATTTAACACCACTTTCTTTCATGGCTTTGATAAGTGCTGTTTTTAAATCGTCTTCATATTTTTTGATTTCTTTCTTTTGACGTTTGAATTCTTTCAGTTTTTCGACCACTTCTTGCTGAATCAATAATTGGTTATTTTCTTTTTTTACTAAGTTTGCCATTTTTACATTCCTTTACCTTTCTTTAATAAAATTGCACCATACACATTTTTCAAACGTGTTAAGTTGTCATAGTTCCAATAATTTGTTTCACCCAAATTTAAAGTTTCAACTTTAGCTTTTTCTTTTACAAAATCAATGACATTTTTGTCTTCTCTAAAATCAACTCCAATGCCAAGCAATTCAGATTGTTGTTTTGCGATAATTGTAAACAATCCCTCAATAACCTTTGTATCATCTTGCGGTTGTGCAACCTTTTTTTGTCGCTTAGTGACTTTTGTTTGGCTATTAGTTCTAGCATTGTTTTCTTCATACTGTTCATCCGTATCAGCGTCTTTTGTATCGTCAATGTTAAACAACCCATTCAACGCATATTTACGAGCGTATGAGCTACATGAACCGGTTAATTGAGAACCATCCATACCTGTTTTCTTTTCTTCTTCTCTAGCATAAGCGGAAGCAGAAATGCTGTAGCCTTTCCAATCACAAAGCTTTGCAATAGCTTTTACATAAAATCTTCCCTCTACAAATACGATTTCATCATTTACAATCAAACTTGTATGATACTTTTTACAGATAGGCTTTGCTGATTCCAAAATCGTTTCGGCATTTCTGTAATAGTATTTTCCAAACTTGTTGTACAAGTTTTTTGGAGCTTTCAATTCACATTGAATGTGTGAAAGCTTTTCGTAAATACTCATTTCTTCAATTTTTTCTTCATTTTTTTTTGTTTCGTTTTCCATGATTTTATCTCCTATCTTTGTGTAATTTGTACTAATTGATACCCAAGCATAAATAGTGTTCCTAGAAAGAAACTCATTACCATTAACATAATCCAATTGTTTCTTTCTTCTTTTCTTTCTTTCTCAATTTGCACTTTAATTTTTTCTTGTTCTATTTTTTCATTTTTTTCAAAGTTTCTTTCGCAAACCGAGAAGATATCATAATCTAGCATGTGTATGCATCCTCAATATGCAATTCGTAATCGGCAACGTCATATTGAATTTCTTTCCAATTCTTTACTTTTTCTCCGTTGCTTGTGTACCTTGCATCACTAAGGAAGTTTGCAAATCCACGTCCACTATAAGAGCTTTCAAATGCGTATTCTAAATCATCTTCATCTTCCGCACCTACAATAACTTCTACTTCAATACTGTCAAATCCATACTTATCAACACACTCATCATACATATAACAAGTGATTGGTAGTACATACTCCTTTAACTCTTCATCCGTATCAGGGCGAACCACATAATTAATTCCGGTGTCAAAAATGTTGAAAAAATTCATATCTATACCTCCCAAAAGTTTATTAACTTTTGTCTCTTTACACTTACTATTATATGCGTTGCATATACTTTGTCAATACTTTTTGTAATACTTTCTAACAATGCTGTTTCCCAAGTCTACGTCTTCATTTACATCATAATCATGTTGACATAAGATAACGATTCCGACTGAATCATCATGAGTAACACAATCACACACATGTTCAAGTGCTAGCCTTTGACCTTTTGGCATTGGCGCATCCTTGTACTTTGCTTCATAAAAAATGTACAATCCATCTTCT
>ERZ779681.164-NODE-164-length-26830-cov-2.96202_pt1 | contig 26830 bp, 21 predicted proteins | sample MGYA00511905_ERZ779681 | MGnify/ENA primary metagenome ERZ779681 (study PRJEB29588, sample SAMEA2144578) | human gut metagenome | biome: human gut; feature: human-associated habitat; material: faeces | place: Denmark | collected 2008/2010 ... | reverse complement strand
AGCATCCACAGGACGTACAGATATGCTTCGCCCGGATGTGATAGTCGTTGACCCGCCAAGAAAGGGCTGCGATGAGAAGTGCCTTGACACAATGCTTGCGATGTCACCGGAGAGGATTGTCTATGTGAGCTGCGATTCGGCAACATTGGCAAGGGATTTGAAGATACTCTGTGAAGAGAAGTATGAACTCATGAAGTGGCAGGCATTTGATCAGTTTTCTCATACGACGCATGTTGAGTGCGTGATAATGATGCAGTATTGTGGAAAAGAGAAGAAAAAGTAGGGTTTGACCACAAGATGTTGTGCTCCCTGGGCAAAAATTAGACCGAAAATTGGCTAGTTTTTGCCCGATTTTTTTGCCCAATTTTATAGATGCATAGGGCTGAAAAAATGGTTTTGGGAGTGATTTGGAGAAAAACGAAAAGGAGGGAGTGGTAAGCAAAGCTAAAAATGAATATGGGCAGGGATGAACGCAAGGCGGTACTTATTTTAGAAATAGAATAGGTGCCGCCTTATTTTTTTGGGAGGTGGAAATGTCAAAATTATTTTGTGTGAGTCCGGGACTTCGGGTGCTGGAAAGGCAGATGCAGCAGCCACCGGGTTACAGACCGAGAGGATATGGTATCTGTGTGATGGATGTGGACTGGAGGAGCAGGGGAAATTATTCTGAAATCGTTGACTGCGTAATCAGCAGAATGCAGATGGAGCATCTGAAGAAAAGGGTGGATGAAATTTTTTGTGAAGTGGATAAGGAACTGATATTCCGTAATCCAAAGCACAGAAATGATTTCTATTCCCTGCTGATGGGGAAGCGGGCAAAGACATTGCAGTATGCACCGGGATATGCTGCCGCTGAGATTTTATGGGAGAAGGTCCGCAAAAATGTTCTAGATACCGGGATTTACTTTGACAGGGTAAGGCTTGGAGGCGTGACACTGGAGCAGTACATTCTGTTTCATGCGGCCAAGGATGTTTATAGCGGAACAAAGCATATCCGCTTGTCAGAACTGACAGACCGGGAACTGATACCCGATGAGATACTCTGCCTTATCGTGAATGCTTTTGTCATCGAGAAGTGCGGAGTGGAAATTATAAAGCAGGAGGTGTGGAATGCGGATTAAGGTGCTGAGTGGTGGCCGAAAAAGTATTGAACTGCCATTGTCGGATGCGGAATTAAATTTCCAGATGAAAAGAATCGGTATTGAAGAAACAGTACCTGTGTGCAGGCTGGTGGAAGCATCAGAGAAGGATAATCCTCTTTGTAAATTTGAGAGGCAGACCGTGAACATGGATGAGGTCAATTTTTTCGCTAAACGGATGGATTGTCTTACGGAGTATGAACGCAAGGTATTGTATTCCTATGTCACTGATTACGGTGTGGGAACCATGCAGGATTTAATCAATCTGACCTTCAGCATGAAAGGACTTTCGCTGATTACAGATTTTTCAGATGCAGAGCAGGTAGGAAAGCGTCTTTATCTGGATGAATTCATAGCCATGTCAGAAGAGGAAAAGCAGCAGACAAATTTTATAAAGTTTGCAGAAAAGACTTTCAAGGAAAGCAGGGTGGAAGTCCTGCCCTATGGAGTTTTTGTGGAGCATGGCTTTGAAATGCAGGAGGTATATAACGGAAAAACATTCCCGGAATACTTTGCATCCGATGAAATCGTGGCAGCAATTGAGGTACAGAATCAGGCAGGGGACATCGAATATCTGTATCTGCCTACCGATATCTGTTCCATGAACAAGTCTGCGGTAACGAGGAAGAAAAACCAAAAAAGCAAATTTTCCTCGGAATATGCACTTACCGGACTGCTGCTCTGCGGACAGGAATACAGAAGAGTCACATGGTCGCGGAATGGCAAAAAGAAGATTGTATGGCGGTGCAGCAACCGCCTGACAAATGGAACCAAGCACTGTAAGAAATCCGAAACACTGGAAGAAGGAGCATTAAACCGGGCGGTCATGTCGGTAATCAACCGCATTACATGCAATGACGGAGATTTTGTAGGAGCCTTCCGGCAGAATGTCATCCGGGTAATCGGAAACTACGGTTTGGAGCAGGAGCCGGACGAATACGATGATAAGATCAAAGCCAAGCAGGAAGAGATGGTGGCACTGATTGCAGAAAATGCAAAAGAGGGTTCCTACACCGATGAATTCGATGAAAGGTACCGAAAGATTGCTGAAGAAATCAGCACCTTAAAAGAAGAGCAGATAGAGACCAGAAGAAAGAAAAAACTGGCAGATAATTATGAACAGCGGCTGCGGGATATGGACAGTTTTTTGCAGAGCCAGACCTGCCAGATACCGGAATTTGATAATGACCTTGTAAGAAGGCTGATAGCAAACATCAAAGTAGTCTCTGCCGATAAGCTGATCATCCAGTTCCAGTCGGGAATCGTCATGGAACAGGAAATCAGCTATGACTAAAATACAGGCAGGGATGACAACTGAATAAGGAAACGGAGTTCCTGCCTGTTAAAGAGATTAGGAAGATTTATGGCAAGAATAAAATGCCCGATGGGTTCGGGCGTTTTATTGTTGGCATAAAGGCAACGCAGGAAGGAGAACACAGAATGGATTTTGAGAAAAGAGTAGAGGTACAAAGAGAGGAGACTGCCGGTGCATTGCAGATTTTATTGGGATACGCCGGTAAGCTGGCAGAAAGAGATTTGAAGAAAAACAGGGAAAGCATTGAGCAGTTAAAGAAGTTTTCCATGAACATGGCATGCTTCTTTTGCGTGGAAGGTCATGAAGCTAGCTGTGATGAAAAGATCATGGAGAAGTATGTTCAGCCATATGAACATATGCTGGAAGGAGATAAAGATGCACTTTCCGGAGTGCAGCATGACAATATTTCCATGGATAACATTGCATTATTTTTGTCTGCGATAGACAGATATAAGCAGGAAATGTTAGACGATTACAATCCGGTATATGATGAAGACTTGGAACTTTGTGAAAGCATTATGAAAGCTGTCACGCAACAATGTATTTATGAGAACGAAATCAATCAACGGGCGATGGCAGGCAGAAAAGTTGCACAGATGCAGGAACCAGAGCAGGCGGCGGAGAATGCTGCGGATATGGGAGATATGAAAGAGGAGCAGAACGGCACGATTATGCAGGGAATGTAAATAATGCAGTATTCTTTTTAGGTGGGAGATGGTATAATTGAAGTATCTATTTAAAGGACAAAAATGATACCGAGGCGATTATTTATGGATACTGTTGGAACTGTGAAGATTGAATTTTGGGCAGTTGTGTTAGGAGCTACAGATGCAATATTAAATTTGGAAATGCCGTATGGTTATGAGTTGAAGCGTTTAAAACTCAATGACACTCCTCTATATGAGGAAGTAGTAAATGCAAGGGGCAATTTGGATGTTAAATATATAGCAAGTAATCTTGCTGATGATGCAAACCCAGAATTTATTTTTTTGTATAAAGCCGAAAATAATTCGATGCCATTAGAATACTTTTCTGTTGGAGAGATGTTAGGAGAAACAGAGAAAACGGGGGAATATTTTGACACAGTTACTGCTCGATGGAATAAAGAAATTTTTTACATAGTGTCTATGTTAAGATTAACACAAGAGGGAAACATAGAAGTTGCTGATAAAATATATAAAATGGAGGCAAATTATAAGTGTAGCAATATTAGCAGAAGGCTAAAGGCTTCTCAAGATAGTCCTATCAGCGTGTATGGCGATTTGTATGAGTGGGACAATAATAATTTGACCTGCTTTGAGGATATGGTTGGGTTATCGGAAGATTTAAAAGTATTATTGGAAGATGTCATGGAGCGATTTGGCAGAGGATACAGTTCGTCAAGATATGATGATGCGTATAAGAATCTTATTACATTATCAGAAATCATTTTGATAGGGTATAATTCCAATGATAAAGGTTCTGCAATAAAAGAAAAGTTTGCAAATCGATTGGCAGCGGCAATTGCACAAGATACAGATGTGCAGTCCGTGCATGATAATGCACTAAGAATGTATAAAGAGCGTTCTAATGAAACACATGAAGGAAATAATTTAAATATTACTGAAGAAGAATTGAGGGAACTGCGTTGTGCAGTAAGAGAAATGGTACAAAATTTTATTGGTTTTGCTAAAAGCCAGTATGGAAGTATTGCCAATAAAACATTTAAGGGTATAAAGAGAGAATATGTGTTAGGATTGTTGGCGCGAATTAGTACACTGCAAACGAGAGGATTATTAAGGTAGTATAGAAAAGGGACTTCAAAGAAAAGGCATTTTAGTTTTGTGAAGGATGTAGGCGATGAAAGAAAAGTTGTTAAATGAAGTAATAAATTTTTATTTGGGTTCCAGCAGTTTTAACGGATTGCCCATTTATGATATAGATGATTATGATATAGAAGCAATGGTGGAATTAATCAACGAAGGAATGGTGGAGGCAATATCTGAGAAAGATGTTTTAAATCCACATATTAAGGGATTTGAGTTGGGGTTGTCGAAAAAGCATCAAATCGAGAATGCTAAGGATGTAGATTTACATACCTGCTTTTATCCGACAGATAAGGCATTAGAGAAGGTTAAAGTAGATTACCAGCGTCCATATACCGCTTTGATGCAAAATGGAAAAGCTCAGTTTGATATAATATTTTTTGATGTAGAAATATTGGAGCGGTATAACAATAATCCTAGGTTTTTAATAATGGACAATGGGTATAGAGGATGTATTTCTGTTAAAGATGAGTTTTACGAAGAGTCCGGCGAAAATGAGTATATTAAAGACTATGGAATGGCTTATATTGATGGTGAAAAATTGAATAGGGCAATAGGTGTATTTGTAATAGATTTGGCTAAATTGTCACCACGTATTCAAATGTTGTGGAAAGGGTTTGAATTAGAGGATCAGGATTCCTGTAAGATAAATGATGGATTTGTAAAAAATTTGCTTGAAGGACGGTGGGTCACACAACACTGGATTTTTCATGCACTTTTGGATGAAATGAAAGTTATTAATGAACAATGTAAAAAGATGGAGTTGCCGGAACTTTTCGCACATGTATATGGTACAGGCTATAATGAAATGCCAGAGGGTTATAGAAGTATTTTGTTGCCAACACTTAAGAATTATTACGATTTTGTTTTAGTAATGGAAAAGTTGGTAGTGCATAATATTTCAATTAAAACATTCCAAAAGGATTCGTTGTTAATTGCAAAAATAGAGCGTAAGGATGGAGACGGAAAAGATAAGGGAAGTATAGTTATGCTGCAGGAATGGCTAAAAAGGAATGTTAGTTCTAATTTCGATATAGACGAGGTTATAATTAATCCGATAAAATATATTAGAAAGATTAGACAGGTTCCGGCGCATGAATTAACAAATAATAAGTATGATATAGATGTATATGAAAAACAAAAAGAATTAATGGTAAATACATACGGGGCAATAAGAGCAATACGGATTTTGTTTATGGGGCATCCATTAGCAAAAGATGTAAAGATACCAGAATATCTATTGCAAGGTAAAGACATAGTTTTCTACTAGAAAAAATGAGGAGGAAATAGAAGATGTTAGCAGATGAAATTAAAACAGGAGAGTCAGCCAATACTGAATTTAAGGTTGAAGTTCCTAAGAAAAGTGAAAAATATATAAAGAGTGTTGTTGCATTTGCTAACACTGCAGGTGGCAAGATTATCCTTGGTGTGGATGATAAAACTCATGAAATAGTAGGAGTTGAAAAAGACGAAGTCTTTAAGATTATGGATGGTATTACAAATACTATCTCTGATATGTGTTATCCGCAGATTTTTCCGAATATTGGTGTGGATACAATTGACGGGAAATGTGTAATTGTTATTGAAGTCTATCCGGGAGCGAGCAGACCATATTATATTAAATCACTTGGAAAAGAGGCAGGTACCTATATCAGAGTGTCCGGAACATCCAGACCTGCTGATGAAGCAATTCTGAAGGATTTGGAATTGCAGGGAACACATCGTTCTTTTGATGAAATGATCTGTGTAGAGCAGAAATATGATAAGAACAAGGCGGAAGAGTTGTGTGCTGCAATTAAACGATATATGGTAGAAGCAGCAAGAACGAAAAGTGAAAAAGATAAAGTAAAAGATGTCACGGTGCAGAATCTGGTTAATTGGGGTGTATTAAAAAATATAGATGGGACATTGGTGCCAACGAATGCCTTTGTTTTATTGACGAATAATACATTTCCTTTTGCAAAAATTCAATGTGCATTATTTAAAGGCACGGAAAGAGTAGTATTTATTGACAAGAGAGACTTTGAAGGGCCTCTTTATGAACAGATTGAAGAAGCCTATGAATTTGTATTAAAGCATATTAATTTGGGCGCAAAGATTAGCGGACTTGTCAGAACAGATGCATATGAAATTCCAACGGAAGCTATCAGAGAAGCAATTGTGAATGCAACAACGCATAGAAACTTTTTGGACAGAGCGTGCGTACAAGTTGCAGTGTATGATGACAGAGTAGAGGTTACTTCTCCGGGAATGCTGTATGGTGGTTTGACAATAGAGCAGATTAAGGAAGGTGGTTCGAAAATACGCAACAGATGTATTGCGGAAGTATTCAGTAGAATGAAAATCATCGAAAGCTGGGGGACTGGCATTAAAAGAATGTTTAGTTCTTGCAAGGAATATGGTATCAGAGAACCGGAATTGCTGGAGATTGGTGACAGTTTTAGGGTGAATTTATATAGACATTCTTATAATGAAGTTCACCAAAGTTCACCAAAAAGTTCACCAAAAAGTTCACCAAAAGATATAAATCAGACACAGCAGAAAATTCTGGATATGATACAGGAAAATCCAGAAACAACACAAACTGCTATGGCAGAGAGAATTGATATCACACCAAGGGCAATTAAGAAGAATATAAAGGAATTGGTTGATAAAGGATTGGTAGAACGTGTCGGATCGGCCAGAAAAGGTTATTGGAAAATAAATGAAACATAAGAGAATTTTTATTTGCTAAGAGGAGAAAATCTATTATGTCTAAATTGTATGAAGCGAGAAAATGTACTTTAACAAAACCTTTAAGTAAGGAAGAGATAGGTTATGTGTACAACAGTAAAGTCATTTCACCTATTATAGAAGATATTAAGAAAAAGAAATACGGCTCATACTTGATTGGTGGTGTTGTTGGAACAGGAAAAAGTAGTCAGGTAGAGATTGCTACTAACTATGCCATAAAAAATCCGTTAATTATTCATGTTAAATTTTATAATGAAAAAGAATGTATAGATGAATTTGAAAAAGTATTACTGATAGCAATAATGAATGCTATTAAGGAAGAGCAAATAGATGAAGAGTTGGAAGGGTTATCTCTTTTAATTAACGAATGTGAGAAAAATTTGAATTATACTATTTCTGAGACTGAGCAAGAAGAAAAAATAAGAGGAAGAGAGAAGAAAAATAATAGAATAAAGAAAAGTTCTATCGGATCCAAAATAGGAGCTGCCGTTAATGAAATTTTTTATAGTGATGTGTATACATCGGCTGAAGTTGAAGAAGAAGAAAGTCGAAGCGCATTTGAAGATAAACAATATAAGAATACAATTACATTGACAAAAATCCAAAAAACTCAATTAGAGTATATTTATAAAATCCTTGATAATATATCAAATGTGAATGTGGTTGTCATTTATGATGAATTGGATAAAATGAATGAGGATATTTTGGGAGTTTTATTTTCGAGATATAAAGAATTATTTGTGGAAAAAGATATTTTTAATTTCTTTGTTGTAAATGATACTATTTATAAAAAATATAGTAATCCCAATATATTACAAAATCCTACTTATTCTTATTTTATGGGAATCTATTATGTTCCATTGTTAAGTCTGGAAGAAACATTTCGCTATAGTAAACTGATGTTTGGTGAAACACAATATATAAATGGTTTAGTCTCTTATTATTTATGTATTGGAAATTATAGAATGCTTAATCAAAAGTATTTATCGTCTTACACAAAAAGTGATATTGATGTTATTAAAGCATATGTTCATAAGAAAACAGTTGAAAAATTGAATCGTTCTTATTTTAATGATTATATGAGAGATGTGTTAATAAGAAAGGTTAAGGCAGTAATTGAAAAGATAATTACGATACGAATTTTTGAAATTAAGAATTTGGCTGAAAAATTGAGTAATGAAAGTAAAGAGATTGAAGTATGGCCTGATTATGAAACGATTGCTGATTGTATAATTGAAGTAATGAAAGAGATATGCCCAGAAGCAATTGAAGTGAAACAGAAGGAAGTAACTGTTAAGGGTGAAAAATTAGTAGACAATTACTATTTATTTGAAGAAACTATTGAAGATGATAGAAGAGAAACTTTCACTGATATTGAAAAAAATAGTATTCAATTAAGTGATATGTATTCTTTTATGACGAAAACCTATCATCGAATGGACACTGAAATTCCTTACCTAAGCAGAGACATCATACCGTTGAAAGTTGCGGATAATGAAACAAATAGTTATAGAGAGGCTCTTATTAATATATTATATGCAAATCTGTTGGAAAAAGGAGTTCAGGTTATTGTTATCCGGAGAGAAAGAGGAGAAGAGTCGTATTATGCGAATGATTTTGAGTATACAGGAATGGTTATAGTTGATAAAGGAACCTTTGAAATAGCGTATTATGTAGAACGAGGAAGTTATGATTCAGATGGAAAAGATGCTGTAGATGGGTTGATTAATGAAGCTGAACGACTAGGTGTTCATGTTGCACGCTTAACAGCCACTGAGCGTATAAATATTGAGAAAGAAATAAAGTGTATTGTGGACAGATATAATAATCCATGGTCTGAATTATATGAACATAGGAAAGTAGTATATCAAAAATGGGAGTAATTAAGAATTCTCTCTATAAGAAGCAGAAGAGAGTATAAAATGGACGGAATCAAGCCTCCAACTCCCCCAAAAGATTTGGAGGTTTTCTTCTGCCCATTTTTCAGGAAAGCAATTTCCGAAGCAAACAATCTGTGGTACAATATCCTCGAAGTTATACAGACAGGAAAGTACCATAGGGAAAGAGCAGAGTATAAATCACACATAAGCAATCCGGCTTATATCTCAAAAACAAATCTAATCTTATTCTATGGCAGGTGCAAAGTGGTGCATTATGCTTATTTTTGCAGGTCCGGTAGGGGATCGTTGCATCATTTTTAAATCCAAGGCTTAACGAAAAAGCCAAGGGATGTGCATCTTTATTGCACACTCATGGCATGTAGAGACGGTAGTTCTTTTGTCCCAACTGAAACAAAAGCCGGAAGATAGCAGGCAGCCACAGTGCCCAGAAGATAAAGAAAGTGCAATTGTGGAGGCATTGAAGCATTTTAAGATGATTCAGCAGAAATAAAAGGAGTTTGATAAATCGGAATTTGTTGAGGACTTACAATTATGAAATTACTACATATTTTAAAAAATATTTAGGCATTTCTTTTGTAGGCATTTGTGTGGAGCGTTAATAATGAGAAAAATATTAAAAATTGACGAAAAGTATAATGAGAACATTAACAAATTTAGCAAGAGGGAAGGCGTTTCAGCATTATTTCTTTTGGCTATTATGTGTTTAAGTTATGCTGTTTTTGGGTACTTCGCAAAATATATAAAGGGTGATATGAAGACTTTTATAGGTATTATTTTTAATACTGTTATTTCTGCAATCACAATAATTATTGTTAAAACAAACAAGAGAAGTATATCAACTATTGGCTTGAAGTCAGGAAAAAGAATTTTGAGCATTGTAATAGGTGGAATCCTTGCAGGAATATTATTTTACAATAATTGTTTTTCATATCTACTCGCTGGGAGTAGTCTTGTGCCAATAAGAAGAATCCTTTTGTTTGTTGTATTCTACTTTTCGGTAGCAGTATGCGAAGAACTTGTTTTTCGTGGCTATATTGGCACAAGAATGTATAGCCTGGTTAAGAACAAAAGCGTAGCGGTTATTTTGACGGGCATATTGTTTGTGTTTATGCATTATCCGTATCGAATGTTTGCTTACGGAATGACATTAAGTGACTTTTGGGGAAACACTAGTTGGATAATCGACTTGTTTGTTACGCATATTGTTTTTAGTTTGATTTATATGAAAACTAATTCACTGTATGGTGCTATTATTCCACATTGGGTATCAAATTTGGCTTATAATATTATAGTTAGATAAATCCCGGTTTATGAGGATCGATTCACAGTTGAATTTAAGTCCGGCACAAGTGTGGCTGTGAAAAGATAAAGAATATGCCTCCAGTCAGCACCCTGCAGAAATGAGGGGTGTTTTCTGATTGGTGAATTTTCAGTAAACTATAATGTAATCATCTTGTATATATAAACCAAATGGTTTATACTATTATTAGTTTATAAACTGCAAAGGATGGAGAAAAGATTGAAGACAGCCGATATGATTAAAGAATTATGCAGTAAAATGAATATAAGTATTTCTGAACTTGCAAGAAGGATTGGGCAAACACCACAGAACTTTAGTAAAAAACTAAAGCGAGATACGGTTACTCTTGAGGAATTAAAGCAGATTGCAGATGAAATGGGAGTTACATTTGAGCAATCTTTTGTACTCCCGGATGGAGAACAGATAAAAACTGGAAATTAGTGAGGTATATATGGCATACGAGAAAAAGAGCATTAGAGCAATAATTGATGACGTTAATAGTAGGAGAATTTATCTTCCAGCGATACAAAGAAAATATGTATGGGGAGATTCTCAAATCACAAAGTTGATGGATTCTATCATGCTTGGTTATCCTATTGGTACTTTTTTGTTTTGGAAAGTAAAAAAGACAATAGTAAATCAAAAAGAATACTCAATGTATGAATTCATTAAAGACTATCATGACCGTGATATGTACAAAAATCCAGCCGCACCACAACCATTTCCAATTGGAAATGGAGATGAAACCTTATGGGCAGTGCTGGATGGTCAACAAAGACTAACATCACTTTACATTGCATTGCAAGGAAGTATGAGTCGAAAGTTACCAAATAAGAGATGGAAGAATGATGATGCTTTTCCAAAGAAGGAGTTGTACTTCGATCTACATAGCGAAAAGACAGATGATGATATTTCTTATGAATTCAAATTCCTAACATCAGATGAAGCATCCAAGAATAAAGATAATAAAATATGGTATCTTGTGAAAGATGTTTTAAAGTATTCTGCAGAAGACCTTTTGACTGAGGTTATTATTCCTAATGGATGGGCTACAGATAAAATAGCTACAAAAAATATTTCTTTGCTTCATACAAGACTTGTAACTGACGAAATAATCAACTATTTTGAGGTAGAGAAGGATTCTATTGATAGCGTTTTGGATATTTTTGTAAGAGTGAACTCTGGGGGAACAGTTTTATCGAAGAGTGATTTATTGTTCTCAACAATAGTATCGCATTGGGATAAGGCAAGAGATGAAATAGACAAGCTATTATCAGAAATAAATAAAAAGGGCGAAGGCTTTAAATTCACGAATGACTTCATAATGCGAACATGTCTATATTTATTGGATATGTCTGTAGCATTGAAGGTTGAAACATTTAAAAAGGAAAGCGTACTCAAGATTAAAGATAATTGGAACAGTATCAGTCAAGCTATTAAAGATACAGTTGATTTATTGAATGAATTCGGATTCAATTCTGAAAACATTATATCCTATGTTGCAATTTCTCCAATGGTCTATTACAGATTTAAAGGCGGAAATTTTGATGCAAATAGTAAAACTGAGTTAAGAAAGTACATTGTTATTGCTCAAGTTAAGCAGATTTTTGGTGCGGCATCAAATTCGGCATTAACAAGCATTAGAGAGGCATTGAAAGCAGCCCCCTTGGATTCATTTAAAATGTCGAATCTTAATAATGTGAGGTTTACTGGGGACAGAACACTTCGGTATACGGAGGATGAAATTGATGCGATGTTTGATACATACGAAATCGGTGCATATACATTTATGATACTCTCACTTTTATATCCAAACTTAAAGTATAGTCAGAAGGGATTTCATCAAGACCATATGCATCCATATAGTGGGTTTGAAGAAGGAAAAATTAATGGTTTAGTCTTGCCGGATGGTTCTATGATAGATGATGCTACAAAAGAAGATTGGAGAAGAAGAAGAAATACACTTGCAAATCTTCAATTGTTAGAAGGTCGAGAGAACGAATCAAAGAATGACACACCTCTTGTGGATTGGCTGAAAGCGGATGAAAACAGTGAGAATGCAAAGTATTGTCCTGATGATATTTCTTATGAACTATCAAACTTTGAAGAGTTTATGGAAAAACGTCAGGAATTGATGAGTAGTGCATTGAAGAAAATATTACTATAGTACAATAATGGAGGAGATTTTAATGACAGATGATAGCAATGGTGTATGCTTGGGAGATGGAGTTAAAGATAAAGTTATAGAGAATATCAATGAAAACCTGTCGGATGTTTTCGATTTGTTTCTAAATAGTTTTTTTACTATAATAAAGGATAAAATACCAAGTGCAGTACAGGACATTGAAAAAATATTTAGTAATCCAGAAATGAAGAAGGATATAACTACTGTGTGGTCTAATCAGCTTTTTGAAAAAGGGCTTATTCCTAAAGGATATAATGGATTGCCAGAAGAATTATTGATTGCAAATTTTCATCAAGATGGATATTTGGAGGGAGTATACGCCGGGTATGTTTTGGCAATGATGTCATTGGTGGATAATAAGGCTGATGAGAAATTAATTCTTTCTGTAAGAGATGATATCAGACCTAACTTAACAGGACAGCATTACAATGACAGAAGTGAGTTTTACGAAAAATATAAATCTGAAACATATAATTGGGTCGAAACTATGGAAAGAGAATCGGATGAATAAATAAAAAGGAGGAGCCAATGGATAACAAAGAGATTATTCTGTCTAGAATAGCTGAGATTTTGAGTAGAAAGGGGTTCTTTTTAAAGAAAAACTCAGAGTTCAAATCAAGACTTAAATGTGTTGGTTTGGGAGAATACTTTGATAAATATGCCGATTATTTGATTCCGTACTATTATAATAACGGCTATGCTCATAAGTTTGAAAATCCCAATGAAGAATATGATGTATTTCTTGGATTAGACAGTATTTTTACTGACTTATACCATGAGAATAAAAATGGGGAGATTATAGCTCTATTAAAAGAACTGACGAAGTCATTTAATGTTGCGTATATTTTGGAAGCATTATATGAAGATTTCGAGGAGTTAGCAAATCTTTATGAATTGCTTGGGTTATCAATAAGTATAGATTTTGACAAGGTAATTGTTACAACTTGTATGGCGAGCAATGAACAAAGAGTTGTGGAGTTGTTTTCAGTAGAAAGCTGGTTAAAGCAAAATCATGAAGAAGTATATGATGCTTATGAGGCAGCAATTGATGCATATACACAAGGTCATGCTGGAGCGTGCATTGAATCTTGTAGAACCTGTTTGGTGAGTATTTTTTCTAAATATAAAGGAACAGAAGGTTTTGCTAAATGGATGAGAGAAATATATAACACCAGTGGTGAAAGTACGATTTCTACAGAGCATGATTTATCAAAAGCATTAAGCAAAGACTTACGTAAAGAGGATTTAGCAGATTTCTTTTATGAGAATCGTGCTGGGAAATTAACGAAAACAAAAACAATTTATATGATTTATTCCATGATGTCGGATTACGGCACTCATAGAAATGAAGCAACGCAAGAAAATCCTACATTGGAGGATGCACTATTTTCATTGCGTTTGATGGATAGTATTCTTTTTTGGGTATATTCAAGGAAAAAATAAAGCGAAATAGATAACTGAAAGAAGGTGTTAGGATGCCAGAATTGACATATAAATCGAGAGAACACGTGTTACCTGCTGCGCTGGGATGTTCTACTAAGTTAGAGAGCGGTGTTGTTTCGGATCAAGCGAATGAATTGTTCTCGCCAATAGAACGAGATGTTCTTGAACACTCACTTATTCAAATACCAAGAATAATAAATGGACCGGGAAAAAGAGGAAAATTGGCAGAAAAATATGCAACAACATCAGAAGTATCAGTGATAACTCTTGATGGAAAAAATGGTCTTGGGTACATGAAAGGAACTGAGGGGTATATATTAAGCCAGTTTATTATTGATGAAAATAATAATGTACAATTTCATTGGCAAGCAAATGAAGAAGCTGATGTGCAAAATGAAATCGAGAAATTGAAGAACCATATTTGCTCAATGGGAGAAAAATATGTACCAGTAAAGATGCCATCAGATGATAATTACATTTATATAACTTACTTTAAAAATAAACTTCATATAGGATATCGTGATATAGAATTATTGTCTGATAGCAAAATTGAAGAAATAAAGAAGTTGTTTTCAGCGACTATCGTCCAAGGTAGACAAAGCACTTCGTGTGGACAACTATCGACTAAAATAGAGGTTAAACATGACTTCAAAAAAGTATGCATTGTAGCTATAAAGTCAGCATTAAATACACTTGCATATCTTAAAGGTGCAACATATATTACACAAACAACAGCCTTCAAGAAAATTATTAAAGCAGTTACGTCGGAAAGTGATGAAGTGCTAAATTGTGTCAACGGTATTGGTTTTGATGCAGTTAAACTATTACGTCAAAGACTATATTTTGATAAGGAACAGTTAGTTTGCCTATTAACTATGGAAGGAAATAGATTAAAATCATGGTTTTTTGTTTATGAATACGGATTTGAAATCACATTGTGTGATACCTGTACAGTTTCATTTGATATTTTATTGGATGGAATTGTATGTGATTGGAAAAATCGTAAAGATTATCGTTATTTGGACTTCTTGAGGGAAAAAGGAATTTGGTGCTGATATGGATATGTTTCCACAAACGGCAAAAGCACGAAAAAGGCAGCGGATATGTTCCCACAAACGAGAGTGACTCAAAAATAGGAAAAATCTGATAAAGACGTACTTCTTATCATCTCGTGCCATGTTGAGTGCGTAGTATTGTTGTCAAAAGTACAGAACTGAATACCGAAAAAGGCTTAAAAATAAAGCATTTCCGAGAGATGGAGGTATTCTTCCGGCTCTCGGATTTTTACGTTTTAGGGGTATGGTAACTTGGCAAAAGCGAGGGTTGAGTTGACAGGTTGAAAATGGGCAAAGTTGAGTTGACAAGATGATTTTGTGTAGGGTTGAGTAGATAGGTTTGATAATTCACTTGAATCATGGGTATGAATTTTGAAATTTGCATTACGGAATCATGGGTATTAATACACAAAACTTCAATCGCATAACTGGATTTAATTTTGCGTTCGCAAAACTTTATAGACTTTTGCGTAATTTTATGATATAATATTTTTTGTAAACTGGATGCCTTGAAACGCTGGGGGTTCAAGATATTTGAGTATGTACATAAGAATGAAAACGGGGACAAAATATGGAGGTAAAGCGAATGCGTTTTAGCTACAATAAATTGTGGAAATTATTAATAGACCGAGGAATAAACAAAAAGACCTTGCGTGAGATGAGTGGCATAAGTGCTACATCTGTTGCTAAACTCGGAAAAGGTGGCAATGTCAATACAGATGTGCTTCTTAGGATATGTGATGCGCTTAACTGTGATGTTGGGGACATCATGGAATTTGTTAGAGAAGATAAATTTGATGAACAGGAACGAAAGGATGCACTTACCAATGGGTAACATCGATACATCCGTGGCAGGGGTTGAAAAATGTAGTGCCGTAGATGAGGCATTAAGCCTTTTCTATTTATATATACAAGAGACATACTCGTCTAAAGAGGTTGAATTGATTTGTAATGAGTTAAAGGCTATTGCCAGACGAGAGGACTTTATGTGTAATAAGTTTGATTCAACCAAGCGTACCTACACACAAGTTCAAGATGCTCTTTCAAAAATAAATGAAAAACAGAGTATAAGGAAAAGTAAGGGCGTATATTACACTCCAAATGATGTGGTGCGTTTTATTCTTACAAACAGTATTAAAGCTTCATTTGGAAAACTTACGGTTTCCAATATCAGTGATATGAGCCTGGATAATATACCGTATCGTTCATTTTGCTGTAATAAAACCGTATTTGACCCAACGTGCGGAGCGGGAGAATATTTGCTTACTGCACTCGAAATGAAAATTAATTTGCTGAAGAACAAGACAAATATTACAAAGAATCTTGTGCGAAAAGCAGTATCCACTATTTATGGTAATGATGTGAATGTTGAATCAATCATAATTACAGAATTGAGATTGCTGTTACTCATTATAGAGACTTGTGGTGTGGCTTATTGTACTGGTCTTGGTAACATAATGAACAGATGTTTTACATCGTTTGATTTTATTGCGGATGAAGCAGCGTTTGAAGATAAATATCATATTGTGGTAGGTAACCCACCTTATGTTGAAGATTTCAAGTCAGGTCTTGAACTCAGCGATAGGTACGGAAACATATATGCCAATATCCTGCTCCATGCAGCTAAAAAACTTGAAAAAAATGGTGCTATTGGCTTTATTATTCCGCTTTCCTACGTATCTACTCCGAGAATGAAAAAACTGAGAGATGAATTAGGGTTGCTGGTTTCAGAACAGTATATTTTGAGTTTTGCAGACAGACCGGATTGTTTATTTGATTCGGTGCATCAGAAATTGTGCATTTTGATTGGCAAAGATAAAAAGTCAGAAAAGACCGTTTATACTGGAAATTATCAATATTGGTATAAGCAAGAACGTGCTACTCTTTTTACAGACATTCAAATGGTTAAAAATAAGCACAAAAACGCAGATTTTATTCCTAAACTGGGAACTGAGCAGGATATCGTCATATACAAAAAGATTACTGACACAAGAAAAATGCAGTCAGTATATGATATATCGAGAAATGGGACGGAGTCTGTATACTTAAATCGCCGTGAAGCATTTTGGATGAAAGCTTACAGAGAACAGGTGGATGACCCAGAATATAAAGTGTTTAGTTTCAAAAGTCCGATAGAGGCGGATTATTGTTATTGCCTGATCAACTCTTCCTTGTTTTGGTGGTACTGGATTAGCGTGTCTGACTGTTGGCACGTTAGTAAAGATTTAAACGGCTTCATGATGCAAAGGAAGGTAAATATGACCGGAGCTACAGAATTGGCGCAAGGCTTGAGACAGAGATTAGAAGAAACAAAAGTGTATGTAGGTACAAAGCAAACGCAGTATGAATACAAACATCGAGAATGTTTGGAGGAGATTCGTGCAATAGATGATTTTATAAATGCTGCGTATGGATTAACTGAAGCCGAAAGCAACTATATCAAGAATTTTGCTATTAGGTACAGGACGAGCGGAGGAATTGACGCAGATGAAAATAATTGATTTATTTGCGGGATGCGGAGGCTTATCCCTTGGATTTATCCAAGCGGGATTTAGCGTTGAGAAAGCTGTAGAGTATGACCCTGTTATAGCAAACACATATAAGCGTAACCATCCTGAAGTTGATGTAATTGTTGATGATATAAAAAATATAGATACTTCTGATATGTTCGCGGGAACGATGGCTGATGTCATTATTGGAGGACCACCATGCCAAGGATTTTCTATGGCGGGTGCAAGAATCAGACAGGGATTTATTGACGACCCACGAAATTATCTTTTCAAACATTATTTTAATGTTGTAAAAACGGTTATGCCTAAGGTTTTTGTTATGGAAAATGTAAAAGGCATATCTACAATGCAAGGTGGGAAAATTTTTGAAGAAATCAAAAGAATTTTTCAAGACCCTGAATCACTCAACGGAAAACCATACCGCATATATCACAGAGTAATCAATGCTGCGGACTTTGGAGTCCCGCAGCGAAGAGAAAGAATGATTATTATAGGAACTCTCATTGATGGAGTGGATATTGATGCTTTGTGGGAAAAAACCATAAAGGACATAAAAAATGAGTATCCGAACTATTTTGATGAAGTGACGGTAAGGGATGCAATAGGAAATCTTTCGATGACAAGTGAAGATGGTGTGATTGATAATCCGTTGCCGAAAACCGCTTATGAAAAGTATTTATCCAGCGATGCACATACAATTACAAACCATACGCGGTCGCGTCATTCAAAGGTTGCAATAGAGAGAATGCGCCAAATTAAAAACGGAGAAAACTACACAGTATTGAATGAACAGATTAATTCTGTTCATAGTGGTTCGTATGGCAGACTTTGTTGGAATGAGCAAGCATCAACAATCACCACAAGGTTTGATACTCCTGCAGGTGGTCGGTTTATCCATCCGGATGAAGACCGTACACTAACGCCAAGAGAAGCAGCAAGAATTCAAAGTTTTCCTGATAGCTATGTTTTTTATGGAAACAAGCGTTCAATAAGCCGTCAGATTGGCAATGCGGTTCCCCCAAAAGTATCGTATTTTCTTGCAAGATTGGTTAGGAACATATTGAATGTAGAAAATAGCGAGAACATTGGAGAGTGATTTAAATGAAGAACCTATTGTTCACAGGTAACCCGGCAACGGGCAAGACTTTTCTTGCCAGAGCCGCTGCGTATTATCTGTGTTATGAAAAATCAAATATTGATAGCCTCCAATCAAAAGAAATCCATAACGATTTGGATAAAATCGAGGATTTCATTGACAGTGATAGATGTGAGTTTATTCAAGTTCATCCGAGCATGACCTATGAGGACATTGTATACGGGATTGATATTAAAGCAACCGGAACAATGACGGTGGATTATGTAGAGAAACGCATCAAAAAACTTTGTGACAGAGCTGGAGATACAGATGAACTTTATGCAGTAATATTTGACGATATTTCAAGAGTAGATGCAGGAGCGCTACTCGGAAATCTGATTTATGCAATTGAGTTCCGAAACGAGGCTGTTTCTCTTTCTGATGGCACCACATTGTGTATTCCAGATAATGTCATTGTCATTTTTACAGAGTGTAGAAATTTTCATGCGGGTCATCTTGATTATGCACTGAGAAGAAGAATGGATTATGTTGCAGATTTAAAATCGGATCGGGATGTGCTTGAAAAATACTATGACCCTGTTAATGCGAATGCAGGAAGAATTATTATAGACATATTTGATAGTATAAAAGAATTCTTAACTACAAATGCTGCGCCAGGAGTTCCTGATGTTGAAGAAAAATATATGCCTGGACACGGTATGTTTATGGTAGAACGCACTGGAACAGCTTATTTCGTACTTGACAAGTTCAAACAAAAAATGATGTATCAAATCTTCCCGTTTATTAACAACCTTTCTTCCTTGGGAATTTTACGCGGGAATATTGAAACATATGAGAAAGCACTTGAATCAAAACTGAACACGGGGATATCTAGTTTAAATCGTATATCTGACATCCGGAAAGTTATGGTGAATTCAGGTGAACGTGTTGAACCATATTCGTTAGAAGATACCGTTAGGTATTATGAAAATGAAATTATTTCTAATCGATGTTCGGATTATAAAGGAATTTTAGAGAGCGTCATAGATGCTATTGTGTTGAATGGTGTTTTTCCATGTGACATAGCCACAGACTCACTTTTATTCAACATTGAGGTTGCATCGGTTCCAAGCAAATCAGTTCCGGTTGCATATGCCTCGTATTTGGTAAAATTGAATGATGCGCCAAGTTTCTATTATGAAACAGCAGTTAAGGGTAAAATCAGGAGAAATCCTCATGCATATTATTCAACTCGCCCAGGCAATGTCGGAAGGTGGGCAGAGAGAACGGATGTGGCTGCATATGAGATTTCATACACAGATGGTTCCCCAAGTGACACATATCTCCCGTTAAACGGATTGAGATTGCATACATTTACGGTCAACAATGTTTGCAAGGATAATAATCCAGCAGAAATATATGGTGCCGTTTATAGACTGTTGCTGTATTATCTGAAACTTTATGAAATGAATATTTCTTTAGTTAAAGGACACAGTGAAGCATATGGTGATTTAGATGATCTAATCCAGTTGGAAATTAGGTATCTCGAAGCATTACACGATGGATTAAAGAATGTTAATGCGGCAACCCAGACAGAAAGAGAAAAAGCACGAATTGATTATTTTGGAACGAAAATGATGAATCTGCACACATTATGGAATCAGCAAGGAACCCATATCTGTGTCGATAAGGAAAAATTTGATGCGTTGGTTTTGGGAACAACCGCATTTGATGTTGATACATATGAGGATATTTTTAATATCACGAATGGTACGGAGAAAATCATAGAGATAAAAGGAGTTGTAAAAATGACTGATTTAAAAGACTATCAACAAATCATGGAGAATATCGGTGTTAGACAGATGATATTCCAAGGCCCTCCTGGCACTTCGAAAACTTTTGAGAGCAAGAAATTTGTATTAAAGCAATTGAATCCTGAATCAGAAGTGTTTACAAGCCGTTTTGTAAGCCAGGAAGATATTTCTTCTGCATTGGATACATATAAGCTCAATGAGAGTGACTATGCAAATCCTGCTGCTTCAGCAAAGCTGTCAACAGGAGGATGGGATTTGGTTCAGTTTCATCCATCATACGGATATGAAGATTTTATCCGTGGTATTGAAGTTAAAACGGATGGTGGTCTTCCATCCTACAACAGCGTAAACAGAATTCTGGGTAAAATTGCGGAGTTTGCTAAAGTTGCAGAAAAAGCTAACCCTGATGAAACACCTAAATTTTACCTTGTTATAGATGAGATAAACAGGGCAAATATTGCAACTGTTTTCGGCGAGTTGATTTATGGATTGGAATACCGTGATAGCAAAGTTTCCACACCTTACGAAGTTGAGGACAAAGTCAGTACTCCTGTATCAAGGACAAAGGATATTGTTCTCGGAAAGAACCTATTTATTATTGGTACAATGAATACTGCAGATAAATCTATTGATTCGATTGATTATGCTATTCGAAGACGTTTTCTTTTTGTCGATAGTCCGGCTGACAGGGATGTTGTTATTAGCTGTTACAAGAATGTATCGGAGAATGAGGACGAAAATTCAATTGAATTATTGGTTTTTGATGCAGTACAAGCTATATTCGACAACGAGAGTTATTTCAATGATGAATATCAGAAGAGTGATGTGCGTCTTGGTCATACGTATTTCCTTCGTAAGCGTAAAGAAGGATACGAGGAAGATTTTGTGGAACGTTTTGTCTTCCAAATCATTCCAATTCTAAGGGAATATGTAAAAGACGGGATTTTGGATACCATTGAAGACTTGATTGCTATTGAACACACTCCCTCAGAGATAAGGGATGCTACTGACCGCGGTGAGCGAGTACGCTTTATTAGTGATAACATTATGTTATATGTAAAGGAATTTGGTAACATGACCCGAGCAGGAAAGCGTATTGACAACGAATATGTTGGAACCTTTATTGAAGAAGTGAGGACAAAGATAGGATATTGATTAGGAAGGTGATGTTATGGCACGAGATGTAATAATACACCAAATAAATGACTGGTCTGTGTTGAATAGTAAGGATGATGTATGGAATAAGATTGACTTATCAACTCCAGAAATAAATTTTGGAATTCACAAATTTCAAGGTAGGCTTTGGAGCAGTGGTTATGTTGGAGTAGGAAGGCTACATGACAAGAATGGACGTTATTTGCAGTCGGCAGGAAAGGAACATATTGTCGTTGTTACTTCTCAATATGGTATGGAACCTTGGCATATGCTTGAAACGGTAATGACTGATGATGAGTACGATGACTACATTGCCGAAATGGAGGCTGATGGCAGATCATTATTCCATGTATTTTATGACCAACCGCTTATTAAACTTTCCCAAGATATAGAGCAAGATGGAGAACTTTTGTACGCATTAAGTTTTATAACTTCATGCTATGGTTTATGCAAAAAAGGCTTGAAAAAAACAATGTTCCACCAAGAGGAAAACTATTCTTCAAAGGTTAGAGGAAAGATTGAAATTAAAAAGAATATACGGATGAACACCTGCAAGGGTAGAAATGACAGATTCTATTGCAAATATATTGATTTTACTGAGGACAATATTGAAAATAGAATTTTGAAGGCTACTTTGCTGAAATGCAAAGAAATTGTAGGGAGACGCTTTCCAGCTACATCAGAGGTGTCAAAGAGAGTGGCATATTGTATGAATTCATTCCGCCGTGTTCAGACCGTCCGTATTAAGACCAGTGATTTTAATGGCGCAGACGCATCGGGATTGTATATGTACTACAAACCGCTGTTGCAGCAAGCAAGGTGTATTTATGGACAAAAATATTATGCCTACAAAAATGAAGAAGGGCAATCGGTTGCAAAAAGCGTATTTATAATCCCTTATATGATTAATATGGAGGCCTTATTTGAGTTTTATACACGAATAGTCCTTAAACGAACGATTGACCAAAGCAAATATTCGTTGGACCGTTATTCGAAAAGGCTGTTTATTCAAAAGGATGTTACTGATATTTCGGAAGTTGAGAGAGGCATACATCTGATGCCGTACTGTATTCCGGATATCATTATTCGAGATAATGAGACGCAGAATCCGGTTGCGGTTATAGATGCAAAATATAAACCGAATACCAGAAGTGTCAGAGCCGATACACACCAGTTGCTTTCGTATGTTCTTTTAACAGGTGTGAAAAAATGTGGTTTTGCTTTTCCTGGGGCTGAAAGTAAAGCAAAGATAATGCGTTCTACAGAAACAGCAGCCTTACCGTTATCGGTCAATGCGATTTATTATTATGAATTGATTTTTGGAAATGATTCTGATAATGCGGCAGAGGTATTGAAGACGATATTACCGTGAGAGGAATTGTGATGAAATATTATACTGTATATCGTGAGGATAGTGAAGAAATAATCGCATTTGGAAATGCAGTGAGATGTGCGGAAATTCTTGGTCTAAAGGATGCACGACAGTTTCATGCTTTTGTATCTAAAACACGATCTGGATTGCGAAAACACTATAAAGTGGTAGTTGAAGAGAATGATGAAGATGTTGAGGAATAAACATAAAATATTGTTGGTAGAAATATAGAGCATCTATCAAGGAGGGTAGAATTATGGCAGCGCAACGTTCATTTACTGAATATGTAAAAAAGAGATTCGATAATAATTTCTGGGCGGCTGCCGAAAGCTACCTGGATGCAAACCTTGATTCCTTGGGTATTGAACTGAAGAGAATCCATCGTGCCGGAGAAACGGAAATTTCAGATGTTAAGGTGGAACACGTGTGGGTTGAGGACAAGCCGGGCATGGAGATACATTTTGATGTAGCAGTATCTATTTGGTTTGAAACGCATGAGGGTGATTATCATTACGATGATTACGATGAAAATATCGTGTGGATGATGGCTCACTGTCGCGGTGATCTGGATAAGAACCTTGACGATTTTGAAATTCTGAACGTATCGAAATACAATGGAAAAAGCCGTGTAAAGGCGCCTATGGACGACGCTCTTGTTCCGGTAATTAATAAAAATCAATTGGACGATGCTGCGGAGCAATTTCTTCGTGAGCATTATAAAAAAGCGTTATTGGAACCGATGTGGGTTGACCCGAAAGAACTTGCAGAAGGTATGGGACTGACCATACGGTACGAAAATATCACGAAAGATGGTTCTATCTTTGGACGCAGTTTCTTTTATGATTGTGAGACAGAACTTTATGACGAAGACGCGGACGCAATGTATAAGGTAACCATCCCGGCAAAAACCATACTGGTAGATAAAAAAACAGCATTCTTGATGGTTCTTGGTGCTACCAATAATACAATCGTGCATGAGTGTGTGCATTGGGACAAACATAAAAAAGCATTTGCTCTTGCAAGATTGTACGATAATGAGTTATCTAATATCGGATGCCGCGTTGTGGGAGGAAAAGCCGGAAATAAGCGTGACGCAATTGAATGGATGGAATGGCAAGCAAACGCACTTGCTCCAAGAATTCAGATGCCAATTACCATGTTCAAAAAGAAAGTAAATCAGCTTATCAGTAAGTACCGCAAGGAAACGCATGCTTACGATATGATAGATATTATCGAGCCAATTATTGATGAACTGGTACTTACCTTTGGCGTTTCCAGGTTAGCCGCCAAAATCCGTATGATGGATGCCGGATATGAAGAAGCCGCAGGAGCATTCATTTTTGTTGATGGAAAATATGTAAAGCCGCATAAAGCTCCAAAGGGGTTCCTTGCACCTAATCAGACATTTTCCATCTCAGCTAGGGATGCCATTGTTGAATCAAAATTCAATACTACGTTGGCAGCTGTAATAGCTGATAATGAATACATTTTCGTTGATTCTCACTTTGTTCTGAATACGCCTCTGTATGTCGAAAAGGATTTGTTCGGAAATACAAGCCTAACGCACTATGCCAGAAATCATATGGATGAGTGCTGTTTGGTTTTCAATCTCACAATGAAGACATCGGTTTCAGAGCATTATCATACCGAGTGTTTTCTTAATAGAGATAAATCTTCTGAAATTACTTTTGAGGCACATTATTCTGCGAAGAGCAAGAACGCCGCAAACCAGGTGCAGATGATAAAAGACTATAATGCGGACCTCTTGGCAATAGCCCGGAAACTTCCCATGAATTTCTCGGGAGCCCTAGATGCCCTTATTGGGTGGTCAGAAATGACTGAAGAAGAACTGGCAGAGGCTGCGGATATGAGTGAAAAGACCATTCAGCGTTTGCGGAATAGTGAACCGGATAATGTATCAATCGAAACTGTTGTGCAGCTATGTATCGGTATGAAACTTCCCCCCGTGTTAAGTGGGTGTCTGATTCGAGCATCCGGTAAAAATTTCATGATGACAGAGCAACATATCATGTATCAGTTTTTGTTGAATTCTTGTTATCATATGAGTATTAACGAATGTAACGACATGCTCCTTGCGCAGAATTTAAAGCCATTAGGCAAATTAAATAGAGTTTCTTAAAAAATTTTTTCGTAGCCGGACATCCCATGTCCGGTTACTTTGATAAAAAGAGGTGCGAAATGGGACGATTTGATATTGATAAGACATATAAAGAAGGTTGTTCTGTTTCATGGCATTCTTTATACATGGATCTGGTAAATGAATTTGAGGCTTCTCATCCCGGAGAATATATTGACGAGGATACGATTAGAGATAAGTTCACTAACAGTGATGGTTCAGGGTTGGTAGATAAATTGAAGTCTGTGTTAGGTTTTGATATCAGTGGTATAGCTGGAACCGATGATGCAGAGCGATTTGATATGTTCAAAGTTTTAAAACTGTTATTCTATATTGAAAAGTATGGAGATCCTAAAACTAAGGTTGTATCCGATAACTACAGGGTACAGATTACGGATATCTTGGCAAAACCGCGCCTTTCAAATGTGCCAAGCGAATATACTCCGTTTAGTGTATATGGGGAACACTTTGGTAAGTTGTATGCTGCCATAAAAAGTGCCGTAGTGGATGCCAATGAACGTGAAGTTCGCTTAGAAGAAATAAATGCATATTGGGAGTATGTGACAGACAAGGTTTTTGATTATGTAATCAATGATAGTGCCTTGGAACATCCAGAGGATGCCCTAAAAGAATTAGATAGGATACATCGGTTTCTTAAAGAAAAGGTGTTGGATAAACTTAAAAATCACGATGTTATCCACTTATCTAAGCCGGAAAAGGTTCTACCTGCTTTCTTTAATTTATTGGCGTGTCATAGGTTATTATGCAATGAGAATGATAGGATTCGTTTAAACTATGAAATATGCTTAACTCTGCCACCTGATACAGGGTATATTGAAATTTTCAAGAAATACGAAAACTGTGAAGCTAAATGGGAGTTTCTTACCTTAATTAAAAAGAGGCTGCAGGATAAGAATGAGGATCCAGGGGCTGAACTTGCATTAGCTCTTATATCTTATGGTAAAGATATAGATGATGATATCAAACATTACTTATATGCTGCAGATAAAGCAAAAACTGTAGCATCATGGATTGAAAAATATAAGGGTGCTGATTTCAGCAACGGAATTTCATTGGATATGCTTGTAATAATTATGCAAGAACTTATCAATAATAAGAAAAACGGTGATAAGGTTTCGAACGATTATTATGGCTATAATAACAAGTACCGTTCTTTAATGACGGCGGTAAAAAATCCCCCAAAAGCGGATGCTGTTGTATTACAGGCGTGGATAAAGAAATTGGAAAATCGCACAGCCATTAATTTTGGTGCATTTAACTTAATTCAGAAGAAACGAGAGATTGAGACGACAATATACGAAATAAAGAGCATTATCTATTCATATAGGAATCTGGATGACTTGGAGTTTGTAAATTCTGTTATATGTCATTTCGTTGCCCGATCCATAACGAGCAGAGATTTAGCAATGGATATAGGAGACCGTTTTGCTGAAAAAGTAATTCATAATCTAAATGATGAATTAAAAAACAGGATGAAATTTTATATGAGGCCAGAAGGAATCAATGTTTTAGATATGTTTCGAGAATTTCTCATAGACAGAAGAGATATTGAAGGCTGTGTTGTAGAAGAGGTTGCACGGCAGATTAACGAGTTTTATGAAAGAGATGATGGTATTATAGGCAGAAGCATGAGGGTTGATTTTGAAGTGTATGTCAGCGAAAAATATTGTAAAGATTTTTTGCTGATATATTTCGTTGATAAAGATACTGATACATTAACCTATAAACAATTTTATGAGGTTTGTTCAGATGCAGATGCTGAAAGAATGAAGTCTCTTGGACTTGAAAAATTTGTGAAAACAGAATAAGAAAAATTATTAAGACGGGTTACTCAATGCAGCGGTAGTCCTTTATAAAATACAATAGAGCC
>ERZ779681.162-NODE-162-length-27027-cov-1.82701_pt1 | contig 27027 bp, 33 predicted proteins | sample MGYA00511905_ERZ779681 | MGnify/ENA primary metagenome ERZ779681 (study PRJEB29588, sample SAMEA2144578) | human gut metagenome | biome: human gut; feature: human-associated habitat; material: faeces | place: Denmark | collected 2008/2010 ... | reverse complement strand
CGATTATCAAAAGATAATCGCCCGTTTTAAACTTCACTTACCTAATTTTCAGATCCTAAAATTCTTTTTATGCAATAAAGTCTAACTTTTCTGCATGAATACCGTCACCTTTTACTGTAGGTGACTGATATGTATCAAACTGTGCAAAGTTTGGTTGAGCTTTGCCATCATATTTTGCATAGTTAACACCTGTTTTTTCAACCTCACGAGTAGGTGTTGCAAAACCTGTTTTTACTGGTTGAATTGGAGGTTTACCTCTGAATGTAAAGAAATTAATATTATCTGCACCTGATACCATTATAAATTATCCCTATAAAATACTTAACTCTATATTTATATAAAGTATTCTAATTCTTAAAAATTGCCTTTTGTGTAAAGAAATATTACAGTTTTCTAAAACTTTGAAATTCTTGCATGAGTATATACTTTATATATAAGTAAGAGTTAAGTTTAAATTCGTTGAGTAAGTAAGTTTAAAAAGAAGAGGTTTACATGTCTTTCAATTTATCAGGTTCTTTGTACAATCAAGCATTACAAGTTCAAAAAGCTACAAAACTTGGTGGTTACAATATTGATAATCAAAAGGCTAAATATACTCTTTCTTTCTCTGATTCATACAAAGCTGGCGAAATTGACCCAAAACCAAAACGTCCGGAAAAACATAAACTTGATATTCTTGGCTAAGGTTTGTGTTTATAATAGAATATCTGTATGGATATCAATGAATTAAAAAACAGAGTTCTAAAAAACAAGGAGTGTCTTTGACTTAGATAAGTTAAAGACCAATTTGGCTGAAATAGAAACAAAATTACAATCCCCTGAGGTTTGGGCAGACCAAAAATTAGCTTCTGAACTTGGACAGGAATCAAAAGAAATCAAACAGACTTTAGATATGGTATCTATGTGGGATACGACTATTGAAGATGCTGAAACGGCTTATGAATTAGGTGATGAGGAGTTGATTTCAGAAATTGATTCTTCACTTTTGGATTTAGAAAAATCTCTTGATAAATTTGATTTTCAAAAAATGCTTAGTGGAGAATATGATTCAGCTGATGCTATCTTAACTGTTAATGCAGGTGCTGGAGGTACAGATGCTCAAGATTGGGCGAGTATGTTGCTTAGAATGTACACAAGATGGGCAGAGAAAAAGGGCTGGCATGTAGAACTTTTAGATAAGTCTGACGGAGAAGAAGCTGGAATAAAATCTGCGACAATAAAAATTTCAGGTAAATATGCTTATGGATATGCAAAAGCAGAAAAGGGTGTACACAGATTGGTTAGGATTTCACCTTTTAATGCAAATGGAAAACGTCAAACAAGCTTTGCATCATGTGAAGTTTCACCAATAATAAAAGATATTGAAAAAACAATTATCATACCTCCTGATGATATCGAAATTGAAACAATGCGTTCAGGTGGTGCAGGTGGACAAAATGTTAATAAGGTAGAAACTGCAGTCCGAATTTATCACAAGCCAACAGGTATTGTTGTAAAATCTCAACAAGAACGTTCGCAACTCCAAAATAGAGCAATAGCGATGGAAATATTGGTGTCAAAACTTCTTGCTATAAAGCAAGAAGAACATGAGAAAAAACTTGCAGAGTTAAAAGGTGAAGCTTTTGATATCAATTTTGGTTCACAAATTCGTTCTTATGTTTTTCACCCATACAAAATGGTTAAAGATCACCGAACAGGTTACGAGGTCGGAAATGTTGATGCCGTTATGGACGGTGATATTGACGGATTTATCGAGTCTTATTTGAAATTTGGAAAGTGAAGTGAATAAGTAAATAAGTTATTAAGTTATTAAGAAATTCTTTAATAATTACGAGAGAATGTAATGACTATTTATTGTTCGCAATTTATAAATAAAACTCTTATTAACTTATTAACCTAATTACTTAGTAACTTATCTACATGCGTAGCATTACCAATTTACTTTTTCAATAAGTTCAACTTCGTATCCGTCAGGGTCTTTAACGAACGCAATTTTTGACCCTTTGCCGTTCAAGTCAAATGGTTCATAAAGATATTCGTAACCTAATGAATGAAGTTTTTCTGTAAATTTGTCCAGTGATTTTACTGCGAAACCAAAATGCCCAAAACCTTTGCCTAATTCATAACCGTTTTTAGGTGTCTCATCATTGTATGTTAGTTCAATTTGTGCAGTACCTTCTTCATCTGATAAAAAGTATAATGTGCAATCATCTAATCTCTTTTGTTTTTCTACTTTCATATTCAAAAGTTCGGTGTAGAATTTTAAAGACGCATCAATATCTTTTACTCTTATCATTGTATGTAAAAATTTCATGTTATTTCTCCTATTTTTCTAATAAAACAACAGCATTTGTTTCTATCGCAAGTTTTTCTCCGACAGAATCCAATTTTTCTTTTGTTTTAGCTTTTATAGAAATACTTTCAATATCTATGTCCATAGCTTTTGCCAAAGTTGTTTTCATTTCAGGGATATGTGGCATCATCTTTGGTGCTTGCGCAATAATATTGCTATCAATATTATTAATTTTATATCCTTTTTCTTTTACAAGTTCTATAACATTTTTTAATAACATAATGCTATTTGCATCTTTGTATTTAGGGTCAGTATCAGGGAAAAGAGTTCCTATATCTGCAAGATTTGCAGCACCTAACAACGCATCAATTATTGCGTGTATCAATACATCAGCATCAGAATGTCCTAATAATCCTTTTTCGTAAGGTATTTTAATACCACCAATAATCAAATCTCTATCTTCTACTAATCTATGGATATCATATCCTAATCCAATTTTAAACATTTTAACTCCCTAGTACAAATTTGTTCATCGCTTTGACAAATCCGTCATTATCAACAGTGTCGGTAATATAATCAGCAACAGCTTTTGCCCCTTCTGCCCCGTTACCCATAGCAACACTGATACCACCTGCTTTTAATAGCTCGATATCGTTGTCTTGGTCGCCTATTGTTAAGACCTCATCATCTTTAAGATTCCAATAGTTTTTTAAGAAGTTTACGGCACAAGATTTTGTAGCTTCAATAGTTGAAAACTCGCAAAAATACGGTGTAGATTTTACGATATATAGATGTGGCATAGCTTTTTGCCTATCTTTTATCCATTCTGTTACCAAATCTGCATTGTTATAGTCTATAGCAAGTAATTTGTTAATATTTTCAAGTTTTATATCATCAAAAGAAGCAACCTTGTATGGTATGTTTTGATGCTTTGCGTATTGCTTAATTGTGTCGTTATCGTTTTCTACATATAAAACATCATTTGAATACAGGTTCAAATGTATATTGTTTTTTCTTGCCCAGTCTATTATTTGGTGTACATCATCTAACGGGATACACGCTTGGTACAAAATATTGTTGGAGTCAGCGCTTTCTTTTATCATTCCACCTTGGTATGCAACAACAGGTGTTGTAAGATTAATTCTTTTTGCAACAAGTCTTGCTGCAGCAAACATACGCCCTGTGATAATAACAACCTTGATACCTTGTTCCTGTAGTGTTTTGATACAGTTTTTGACTCCTAAAGTAAACTCTCCGGATTTTCCCAGAATAGTTCCATCAATATCTGTGGCAACAAGTTTTATCATAGTCCTAAATACTTTCTTGCTCTTAATATTGCACATATAGTTTTAGCATCGTTGATAGTTCCGTTATCAATCATTTCAAGAGCTTGTTCAAGAGAATATTCTTCACATTCAATAATCTCGTCCTCATCAGGATTTTCTTTTTTGAATCTTAAATCTCTAGCAAGATAAAGATTCAATTTTTCATCACAGAAGCCGACAGAAGTATAAATGTACCCCAGATTAACCCAGTTATCTGAAATATATCCTGTTTCTTCTTCAAGTTCTCTTTTTGCTGCAAAATCAGGGTCTTCATTTGGCTCAAGTTTGCCTGCAGGAAGTTCTAATGATACTGATTTGATAGGGTATCTGAACTGTCTTACAAACAAAATATTGCCATTATCTTTTACTGCCAACATAGTAACGCCACCTGAGTGCTCTACTACTTCTCTCATTGATTTATGACCGTTTGATACCTCAATATCATCACGTCTGACATTAATAACTTTGCCCTTAAATACATATTCTGATGTTAAAGTTTTCTCTGTAAAATTCATACCTTTATGATAACATAGAATTATATGAATACACAAACAGAAGATTCAATTTACGCAAAAATTCAAGAATGGTTAGTTGCATATAGAGAAACTACAAAGAGAGTTCAAAAAAAAAGATTAGAGAACTTGATAGTTGTTGCTATGATGCCAATTATAAAAAAAATTGCACATTCTATTGCTCGACGAGCAGAGGATCCTGTTGAGGATTTGGTGCAAGCTGGCTCTATCGGTCTTGTTAAAGCGATAGAAAAATATTCACCAGAAAAGAATCCTAAATTCAGAATATATGCAGGTTATAAAATTGTTGGTGAAATGCAACATTATATGAGAGATAAAGTTGCAATGATAAAAGTGCCTAGAGAGGTTTTGGAATTGGCTTTGCGTATCAAGAATTTTTCAAAAACCTTATCAGACAAAGAACTTGAAAAACTGACTGATGAAAAAGTTGCACAGGCTCTTGATATCCCTGTTCAAAAGGTTAAAACAGCAGTAGATGTTGATAGAAGACGCAAAATTGTATCTCTTGATGAGGTTGTGTGCAATTCCGAAAATAATGCTTCAATAGGTGATTTGACACCATCTTGTGATTATGATGAGTTCTTAGAGCGATATGATATGAAGATTGAGCTTGATGATGTCATTGAAAAATTACCTGATGATTTAAAACAAATAATCAGATTATTTTACTACGAGGATATGAAACAAAAAACTATCGCAGAAAAACTTAATATGAACGAAATGATGGTGTCAAGAAAGTTAAAAAAAGCATATTCTCTTATGTATAACTTGATAAAAGATAGCGAAACTTTGGATTAGTATGGTTTTGATATTTATTTTGGGGCTAATATTGGGTAGTTTTTATAATGTTCTAATTATAAGAACTCTTAACGGTGAAAGTATAATCTTTCCACCTTCTCATTGTATGGAGTGTGATACTCCGATTGAATGGAAATATAAAATCCCAATACTATCATATTTGTTTTTGAAAGGAAAATGCAAATATTGTGGTAAGCCGATAGATATTATGTATCCTATTGTTGAACTTGTTACAGGTTTGATATTTTTGTTTTTGTATCTAAAATACGGTATTTCGTTTCAATTTTTTGTAGCAACGATTTGTACATCATTATTTCTTATACTTGCCGGCATGGATATCAAATCCAATATGATATGCTCAAAATATGCAGCTTATCTGATACCATGTTCTATTTTGTTTAATTATACGGATATCTTGAATTCAATATACGGTGGTGCAGTTTGTTTTGGTATAACCAAAATCCTGTTATGGATTTCAAATAAATGCAAAAAAGAATTTCTTGGAGATGGAGATTTACATTTGTTCACTGCATTTGGGTGTCTTGTCGGTCTGTCGCATTTGTTGATATTATCGGCTTTGGCGCTTTTGTTTATCGGTATAACTGCATTTGTTAAATACATAAATCGTTGTATAAATCAGAAGAATTATAGAACAATTCTCTATTTGTTGTGGTTTGGAGTGGCTTATTTGTTGGTATTTTTTAGCCATATAGGGCTTATAAATCCATGCTTATATATAAAAGTATTAATATTTGTAAACCTGATTTGTGCATTATTTGTTGAGGTTAAAAATTTGATTTCCAATTTTAAAAAATCTCAAAACCCTTTATTTATCCCTGTTTCGCCATATATATTATTGGCTGTGCTATTTTATTTTTTGTTGTTCTAGTTCAAATAATGTAAACCTCTTGTCAATTCTTAAAAAAATGACTATAATAAACATGCTATTTATATTTCGGCTAGTGTAAAATCTTAACAGGAAGGTTATCCTACCTGTTTTTTTTACGGAAATTTAGGCTAACAATACGGAGAGTAGAATGCACGATCATAAAAATGTTTCAAGATTACTAAAAACAGCTCGTGGACAAATTGATGGGATTATAAAAATGATTGAAGAAGATAGAGATTGTGTAGATGTTAGTTACCAAATCTCTGCGGCGCAGTCAATATTGAAGAAGGTTAATATAGAGATTCTTTCATCTCACCTTTCTCATTGTGTTAAAGAATCTTTTGAACATGATAATCCTAAAGAAAAAGAAAATAAGATGAACGAATTTATCACTTTGCTAAACAAAGTTCTTAAATAATTTTTGCCAAAACAATTTTGTCAAATTCGGTTATTGTTTTGATTTTTGATTTAATTTCTGATTCTTTTATTTTTGTAATAGTTTTATATTTCCCAACTATTGAAACTTTATCTTCAGATGTGTTCCAAACAAGAAGTTCGGTGAATTCAATATCGTTTTTTAAACTTTCAATGATTTTGTTTTTAATAGATTTGTTTTCTGTATCAATAAGTATTGCAGTTGTTGATTTGATTAGGTTGTATGCCCAAATACAAATAACAGTACCACCCAAGAAGCCGACAATAGGGTCTAGTGCTATCCAACCAAGATATTTGCCTGCAAATAGAGCAGATATTGCAAAAACGGAAGTCATTGCATCTGCCAATATGTGCATATAGGCTGATTTAAAATTGTAATCTTCGTGTTCATGGTTGTGTTTGTGTCCAATATGATGTTGATGACCTCCCATAATAAGAATACATATACTGTTTACAATTAAGCCTATAATCGCAATAATAATAGCTTCGTTAAAACAAATGTTTACGGGGTTAAATATTCTATCAATAGATTCAAATATGATTAAAATACCTGTTAAACCAAGTAGGATTGAGCTTGCAAATCCTGATAATGTGCCGAATTTGCCTGTACCAAAAGCAAATTTATCAGAAAATTTTAATTTTCTTATCAAAACATAAGTTATAAATGTTATAGAGAGAGCAAAAGCGTGTGTTCCCATGTGCCAACCATCAGCGAATAAAGCCATTGAGTGCGTAATATAACCTATTACAATCTCAATAAACATTGTAATTAGGGTTAGAATAATAACTAATAATGTTCTTTTTTCTCGTGATTGGTCTGTCATTTTGATACTCCTCCGAATTTTTTACCAATAAATATGGGGCAAAATGCCCCATATTCCTCAGCTATTTTTCGCAATCACATTTAATGAATTTTTTTACAAAACTTTCGTGTGATTTTTGACATGCAGGACATGTACATTTACAGTCTTTACAGGTACATTTAGGGTTGTGGCATTTACAATCTGCACCACATTTACAATCGCCTTTTCTACAACAATGGCAATCACATTTTTTCTGACAGGCACATGTACATTGGTCTGCAGTTGTTGCAGCGTTTGCAAACCCTACTGTTGCACACATAAGAGAAAGAGCAAACAATCCAATCGCTAATTTTTTCATAATGTTCTCCTTTTATTACTACACCCTACGGGGGTCTAGTAATATAATAACCCTTTTTGATTTTTTGTCAAGAGGTTAAAATAAAAGTTTTTGGTATAATGTTGTTATGATACAAGATATTGCACCACATGTTTTTTATAATCATTATAAAAATACTAAACCTTCAAAAGGTGATTGTATTCTATCATTTGTTGGTAAAACCGTTGCTATAACGGATTTTAGCAATACCCCAGTGAGGTATCTGTTCTCTATTGATGATACAAAATATTTCTTATCAATGGAAGAAATTAATGCTGAATATGCACCTATAAGCGATTATAAGGAGAAAACTACAAAATTTATCCTTGAAACGGCACATCAAATATACCGTTGGTATTCGCATAACAAATTTTGTGGTCAATGTGGTACTCCACTTGAACATTCGGATAAAGAGAGAATGTTGCATTGTTCAAAATGTCATATTCAAATATATCCGAAAATTTGTCCGGCAGTAATAGTTGGAGTTATTAATAAAGATAAATTGTTGCTTACAAGATACAATGGTCGTGAGTATAAACATTATTCCTTGATTGCAGGATACAATGAAATCGGTGAAACTATAGAAGAAACAGTCCATCGTGAGGTCATGGAAGAAGTCGGATTAAAAGTTAAAAATCTCAAATTCTACAAAAGTCAGCCTTGGGCTTTTTCTGAAACTTTATTAATGGGCTTTTGGGCAGAATTGGATTCAGATAGCGATATTACACTTGATAGAACTGAGCTCGAAGAAGCTAATTGGTTTAAGGCAGAAGAAATTGAACTGAAAAATGACGGCATAAGCCTTACTCATGAGATGATAACCTTGTTTAAGAACAAGTCTATCGCTTTATTAATTTAAGTTTTTGTTTTGTGGGTTTATCGACTTTTAATGACTCTATAATTTTTTGTATAGATTTGTTATAAGTCCAATCATCAAGTTTTGTAGTTTTCAAAAACTCTGTTGTTTCTGTAGGATATTCTAGAAACCAACCACGCCACAGCCATTTGTGCATAATATTTTTTAGAATTAAAAGTGTTTAATATTTCAAAAATCTTAGCAAGGTAATCTTCTTCAATAAAATATTCAAGCATAATAACAAGGGCAAATCTGTTGTTGTATTCTTTTTTTGATTTCAGGTATGGTTGAATAAATTTCCAAACTTGTTGTTTGTTATCTTTTACGCATTTTAAAGAGTTGCAAAACTTGTCACAAACAGACCAATTATTTATCTTTGGAACAAATTGTTTCACAAGTTCAAAATCACCTGTTTTTGCAATTAACATACCTTGGAGCATTGTTTCTTCCATATAAATGCAAGGTTGGTTTAAAAAAGGTTTCCAGTCTGTCTTGTACAGTTCTTTTACCAATTTATTTAATTTTGGGATTCTTACCCCCAATACATTATCTATGTTAGGTATCAAAGCTGATGAAAAAACTCTGTATTTTTCTTCTGCTTCCTGTTCTAATCTTTTTCTTATCTCCATTATATCAATCCTTGAAATATAGTTAATATTATTATATTTCAAGATATTATCTGCCACAAGGTTTGCATTCAGCTTCCTTTATACTGCGCCCAAAGATTAACCTTAGCCCACCAAAATGCTTTCTAAGAGTTTGTCGAACTCCACAAGATATAGCGTTTGTATTGGCTATCAAGTTTTGGGTTTCGTTTATGGTTGAGGATATGTTCGGAATACTTTTATTTATACCGACAGAGGTGTCATAAACACTTTCGGTTATTCGTTCTACATTGTTAGAGGAACGATTTATTGTATTGACTATTGATTCCAATTCTTCTTGTTTAATTGAGTTATTCACTTTTATACTTGCGCTGTTGATGTTAGAAGAAACTTTGCGAATGTTGTTTGTTGTGCCTTTTAAATTGCTTCGGTTTTCGTTTACAACATCTTGAAGTAATACGAATAATCCTCCTAAGGCTTCGATTGTGGAGTTAAGATTTTCTGAGGAATTTCTCAAGTTTTGTTTTATGGCCTCTAAATCCTCAATTCTTTGATTATGAGCAAAGGTTTCCAGTCCAACGGTTGCATATCCTTTCAAGTATGTACCGTTTGATATCAAGGTAGTGGACGGATTTTCAGGATATAAAAGTTCAAGATAATCTTTTGTCTTACGGTTTTTGACAATTTGCCTTAATTCAACTTCGGTATTTATAGGTAAATGAAGATTTTTTGGATAAAGAACAACCTTCATCAAGGTGTGTTGATAATCGTCTGTATGTTTTTTCTCTCCTGCTTTGCCTATAATGATACCTTTATAATAGACTGGAAGATTTTTCTCATGTGGACGAAGTTCTTTAAATTGAACTGTGATATGTGTATAAGTAAGTTGCTTATATACAATAATTCCTAAGATAATTAAAACTAAAGTAATCAATAAAATAATAATGCGTTTCATAATTGTAATATCAAATAAAATAACAATTTTGTAATTAACCAAATAGGTATAACTGTTTAGGTAAATGAATTTGCTAAAAATTGTTAAATAAAATAGCAAAAAATTTTATTAGAAGTTTTATATAAATTGTTATGCTGGCAAATACAAATTATGATAATAACACTTATAATCCGTCTTTTGGAGCTAAAAATGTCTCAATACGCAAGGCTGATAAAATTTGTCGCCTTGTAAATAAAGAGTTTCCAATGGCTTCAAGTACTAAAATGATTAATTATAAATCTGTCTATACAACAAGACAATCAAAGAGGTTTTTTGAGTACATAGGCGATATGATTATGAATTTGAGGGAGTATTATTTCTCTAATAATGAGGGAGAAACTCAAATAAGAATGTTAATGGGGCTAAAGAAAACAAAAACCGGAAATTGTTTTGAAAAAGCCCATGCAACAAATGTTGCACTAAAAATAAATGGGTATAAAGATGTTAATACTGTTTCTTTGTATGCAGTAAATAATAAAACCGGTGAAATAAGAGATTTGGATCATATTGTATCTGCTGTCAATTTAGGCTTACCAAAAGACTATCATTATTGGGACGGTAGAGAAAAGGTTACAAAAGAACATTTTGTAACACCAAACAAGAAAACAATATTGCTTGATTCTTGGGCTGGGGTTGCTGATAATATAACCTCTATGCAAGCCAATTATAAAGGGAATATCAGACTCTCACAAAAATTAGAACCTAATGAAAAACTTATGTTTTTACCTGGTAAGTCGTTTGAATTAAGCAAAGAGGATATCGATTATTTCAAACTAAAATATCCAAACCTGTTGTTGAGGCAAGATAAAGAATTTAAAATAAATAGAGATTTATTAAATGATTCCAGATATAATTTGTCAGAAATGTCAGATAATATAATCAGAAATGTAAAACAAGAGCATCATATAGGTGCCAAAAACAAACCAAAGAATAATCATGACGGATTTTGGGCAACTGTAATGTCAATATTCAGTGACCCTACAACTATATTTTAGAAAATAGTTTTTTGTTTAAATATTTTAAACATTCTCCAATATAGGTTGTGATAATTATTCCAAATACAAAATAGAAATATGTCGTTTTTAGTGGGAAATAAAACCAATAAATATCAGCGTTGTTTTTTATGTCAAATGGTATTCCTTTAATTGTAAGGAATGAGTATGTTATTAAATTAAAGATTAATAGATGATTAGCCATTATATGATAGGTGTTGTGTCCTACTTTTTGTAAGAATTTCCAATCTTTTATTATATCAAATGTCTTTTCTACAAGGAATAAACAAATCCAAATTCCTGTTATACTTGTCAAAATCGGAACAATCCAGTTGTTGTAATTGCCCCATACTAATAAAAAATGTAGCCCTACTCCATCTTGTGCGGTGAAATCTTTATTTGTAAGCCACAAGATAGATTGTAGAATTAACATACAACTCAATATTTTATATGAAAAAATGTCATATTTGCCTTCAATGTTATTTTTATACATATATCCTAAGTGAACAAAAAATAGAGCAAACATAGTTCTTAATATCCACAATAGATAAATGTTTTCGGAATATGATTGCAGTTGTATTGCACATAAAGAAAGCAAGAAAAATAATCCGATTTTTAGGATATTATTGATTTTTAGGTATGAAAATAGTTTGTATATGATAAGAGTGATAAATAAACAAGGAACAAACCATAGTGGGGATATCAAATCTAGTTGATGCCCCGTTAGAAAAGGTATTAATAATTCATTTTTTAGAGTAATTGGAAGTCCCCAAAATTTACCGAACATAGGTGTTAGAGCCTTAGTTATTCCTATATATGCAAAAGAATACAAAAAATAGGGTAGTAAAAGAGATTTACATCTTCGCTTTGTAAATTCTATAAAAGAATAATTTTCTTTATACAGTATTCCTGCAATAAAGAAAAATAAAATCACTTGAAATGAATATGGTGGAAACATCGGAATCAGAGAAAATTCCAAATGCCCAGCAACTACAATCAGAATAGCTAATGCTTTTAGAATATTAATCTTGTTGTTAAAAACCTCAGACATACCAAACACCTGCTCTTGTTCGTTATATTTTATAATAAACAATTTTGTTGGGGTAGAACTATAATTAATAAGTTGTGAATTCTAAGAATATTTCTACATTAAACATATGATGTAATTAATCTAACCCTCAAGTACAATAGAATCGGAGGACGGTTATGCTATCAGGAATAGAATTTAATAAAGGTTATACTTCCAGTTATATAATGTTACCTTTGAGTAAAGATGGAATGTTTACAGTTAAAAGTGATAATCCGGAATTAGATGCAAAAATCAATGCAAGAAATTCAATGCAGAATCTTGATGAATTAAGAGAGGCAGATGCAGACGGAAACGGGATTTTATCATTGAATGAGATAAAAAATAGCAAAAACAAAACAGATTTTATGACAAAACTGGAATCTGCTATGGAAAAATTTAATGCTAATCCAAACAAAAACTACACCAAAAACTTGTTTGAATATTGGGTGTAGTTAATTTGTTTTAATATAAATTCTATATTATTTAACAACCTTAGGTGCTTTTTGAAGGCTATCTTTCACCATTTTAGCTCCTTCAAAGTATGCCTTTTTTGCGATGCTATCAAGCTTTAGAGAATCATTCATTCTTTTTGCTTGAGCTTCCAAGAAATCAATATCTTTTGTTTTACCAGCTTTAACAAGATTGCTATATCTTGCAGAATCCTTCATTTGAATTTCTTTATTTAGGTTATTTATATTATTAGCTTTATTAGTTTCATGTTTATAATGTACTGCTCCCAAAGAACCAATACCTGCCAAAAGTATTACGGTGTTTATACATCTGTCTAATGTTCTAGCTTCCATTTATACTTACCTCCTTTTACACAATACCCTATAATTATACAATTAAAATTTTTGCAGAACATTACACCTTCTCAAAGTTTTACATTAATTCATTATTGTTTGAATATCCATTATTTACCATAATTTAAACAATGTTCTATATTTTCTTTTGGTAAAAACATAAATCCTGTAGTTTGTGGTGCGTTTGCTCTTGTTCCACCATTTTTAAGCCAAGTTGCGAATTCTTCATTAATCGAAGGATTGCTAAATCGAAACCCTAATTTGTAGTAGAATCCGGCAGGAGAACCAACTTTATCTATATCTTGTGCGTCTAGTGTTACTCGTCCTTTTGTTAAAGGGTTTTTAAGACTTTCTTCGACAACACTTTGGACTGCATTTGTTCCAGTTTTAGCTCCATTACTACGCAACAAATCTATGTGGTAATGTGGTAAGAGTTCTTTTATTTCATTGTTTTGAACTGTATTTGTTTTAGTTTTACCTTTTCCTTTAATTTTGTTTATTTTGAATATAGTAGGTTGTGGCTCAAATTTTTCTATCCTTGTTTGAACATAATCTTTTGGAAAATCTCCGAATACTATAGTTCCACCTTCATCAAAATGCGTAAATTTTGTTGCAGGTCTTGAAGGTGTTTTTTCAAGAACTTTATAATGTCTATCTTTTATTTTTACTAAGTTATATTTATCAGAAGAAAAAGCCTTTGTATCAAATATAACTTCATAATCATTTGGCTTGAAACCTTTTGTTGGAGTTTTTAAATCAAATTCAATCAATACCCCGTTTTGTGGCTGGTAGAAACTTTCTGCATATCTTTTGTTTATTTCAGGGGTGGTTGATGTGAAACCTTTGTTATTAAATACAAGTTTTTCTACTATATTTTGGTCATCTTTGCAGTCTTGAATTCCTCTAAAGAATTTTCCTGATATAGGTTCCGATTGATTGATTCCTTGTTTTAGGCAACTAACAATTTGATTAGATTTTATAGACAACGGTTCTGATTCTCGCAAATAGTAGTTTATATACGGACTATTTTGATATTCTTTATAAGCTTTTTCAATTTCGGTATTAGAATATTTAAGTTTTTCAAATCTATCGCAATCAAGTTTCAGATTTTTAAGTTGAACACCAGCAGTATTGATTGGTTTAGTTTGTACTAAACTGGCTTTGGAAGTTGCTCGCAAATATTCATACAGTTTTGGTTGTATTTTACTAACACTAATCATTCATATACCTACAATAATATTTCCCATAAAGGGCTTTTATATATAAAGTATTTTAATAATAAAAAATTGACATAATGTGACATAATGTAAAAATAGTGAGCATATAACCGAAGTCTGAATGAATTATTTTATATTAAAAAAGGTTTTAGCATATTGCTAAAACCTTTAAAATTCGGAAAAGGTGGGATTCGAACCCACGGTGCAGATTGCTCCACACAACACCTTAGCAGGGTGCCGCCTTAAGCCTACTCGGCCACTTTTCCACAAGCTCCTGTCAAAGTATTTATATGGTAGCATAAACTTTTATTTTTGAAAAGGACTTATTTAAATTGATAATAAGGATTCTTTTGGTTATAGTCTGCCAAAGATGTCCATTCGCATTTTGGTTCGTTTACAGAAGCCAAATCTCCACTTCTTGAATCCCATCTGCCTTGTTTTGGATTGCCATATGTGATTCCGGCATTATAAGATGCTGTTTGTTTTGCATAGTTAACTACATTTTTGCCATCTTGCGATAATACTAAATTTTGAGTTGTATATCCACTTTGTGGATAAGAGTTATATTTAGTAATTGCTCTAGGGTAATAATTGGTTTCTACTCTGTTTCCAGTTTGCATATCCGTAGATGTCCAACTGCTATGTGGGACTGTTCCTTTTTTATGTATATCACTTTTAGAAACTACATTTCGTTTTAAAACTTTTTCAACTTTACCTTCTTTGTTTACATAAGTAAGATAAGTTTTTGTATTATCATAAACCTTATTACCATCTTCTCGTATAACATTTTTAAAAATTTTGTAACCGTTTTTGTTTACACCTAACAATTTACCTGAAATATTTACCATAACTATACACCACCTTTTTACTAATTATATATTGATAAAAACTTCAAATATAAAAAAATTGCTTATTCAATTAAGATATATTAAGCAAAATAAAAGCGAACCGAAGTTCGCTTAAAATTACTCTCAACTATCTTACTAAATCGTTAGACCAAGATTACTTAACTGCAACCAGTTTTGTTTGAACTCCGACCTCGGCATTCATACGTCTGGCATTTGCAATCGCAGAGGCACGTCTTTTCTTTGCTCCTCTGAGTATATATTCTACGCCACTGAAGGTATTACAAGTAGGTGTTTCAACTTTCTTTAACATATACTATCCTTTCTTTTTGTCTGTGGTTTATATATCGACATTTTTTTGAAAATCTTTAGGATTTTTAGATATTTTTTTACAATATTTTACAATGTTAATAAATTGTAAAAAAATATATAGGGTCTGAATGTAGTAATATTGCTGGATTTTTATTTTATTATATACTTTTGTTACAAATTTTATTTCAAAAGGGTTTACTTTTTATAAACATGTGTAATAATACAAGTATAAGGATATACAACTCGGGGATACGGAAAGATACATTACCCACAATCAATAGTCGTCAAAGATTTTTATGAAGCATAAAAGGAGTATTTGCATTCATAAAAAGTATCACAATGAACTAGCGATATTATAGTTGCAGTTATTAGGATTATAATCTGCAAAGCAAAACTGTTAAGTGACTCATTTGAGATATGTGGCACACTATCTGTGGTGCATGTATTGGATATGTTAGCCGATAGAATTTGAAAGGAGTATCAAATTATGGCACTAACAATTAATACCAACATGGGATCATTACTAGTTCAAAGAAACATGACATCTGCAACAAATAGTTTGAACAAATCTATCGAACGTATGACAACAGGTTATAAAATTAACGCAGCAAAAGATGATGCAGCAGGTTACTTTGTATCAAAAAATATGCAAGTACAACTAAGTTCAACATCAGTAGCGCAAGATAACTGTGATATTGGTACAAACTTGTTAAGTACTGTTGAAAATAACTATGATTTATTAACAACTCACTTACAACGTATCAGAGATTTGACCGAACAAGCTGCAAACGGAACTTATGGTCAAGAATCAATAGATGCAATTAAATCAGAAATTCAAGCTCGTTTATCAGAAATGGACAGGGTAGCGGCAAGCTGTGAATTTAATGGTATCAGCTTGATGGACGGTTCTGCAGGTGAAATAAATATCCAATGTGGTATTGATTCTACAGCAAACAGCCAAATCAAACTTAGTGCTGATTTATTCGCAGATTCTTCTGCAAGTACTTTGATGGGTGTTAGTGCAAAAGACTTCTTAACTCAATTTACTACTGGTGGCAACAAATATAATACAGCTCTTGATCAAGTAGATAAAGCGATTAAGACAATTTCAACAAGACAAACTCAAATTGGTGCTTATCAAAACAGAATTGAATCAGCAAGTGATGCTCTAACTGTTAGATATGAACAAACAACATCTGCATTATCAACAATCAGAGATGCTGATGTAGCAGAAGAATCTTCAGCTTATATTAAAGCTCAAATCCTTCAACAAGCATCAGCTTCACTTTTGGCAACTGCAAACCAAACTCCATCAATCGCTTTAAACTTGATATAGTGATTGCAAGCAGTCCAAAGATTTACTCAGCTTTAATACGATACAAATATGATACTTTTCATAAAGGGAAAATTTTTGTCGAAAACAAATTTGTTTTCGGCATTTTTTTTATTTTAACTTTGCTAAAGTTAATGTAAACGGAAACCTCATCAATCTTTCAAAGGATAATCTGATACTTCTTTCAGGTTCATAAGGGTCTTGTAATCTTACGAGTTTTGCCTTTTTATCGTATGAAGTTACAACAAAAGCGTGTCTTGGAATTAAAATTTCACCAAATTTTTTTTGAGGGTCTTTAGGGTTAGAATCCGTCATAAGACCAAGAAATACATCATCTTTGTTGGCGTATTTTTTTATTATATCTTTTTGAGCAGCTTTTTTATTATTTTCTATAATTGTAGGTTTTACCTCAGGCAGATATTGGTGAAGCGCCTCTGCTTGTGTTCCACAGTTTAATCTGGAGAGAAAAGACGGAACGCCTGCGACATATTGAAGCTCTGAGATATCACCGGATACTGTTTTTATACGCTTTATTGCAACAGCTTCCTCTTGCATTTGTAAACCTTTAGGACCTGTTAAATGTTCTTGTGGTTTTGTTGCAATTTGTGATTTAGGGAAACGTACAGTTTTGGAAGGTAGTTTGATGTACATATCTTCATAATCTTGTCCAAAAGTTTTTAATACTGCAATTTTTCCTTTAGCTTTTCGCATAAGTCCATTTAATGTTGATATCAACCAACAGTCACCAAGCTGTCTGTTTTGTGCAACTTGTGTGGATACATTTTTAGGGAACAAATCGTGGTATTTCGCAGGTGTCATATTCAATCTGTCCAATACACCACCGTTATTGATGAACAGATTACTGCCGATACCGATAGTGTCACCATTTTTTATATGCAAATCAAGTCCCATAGTTCTTTTTAAAAAATTATTTTGTTTTGTTGGTACTAATTTGATAGTTTTGTTTTTGTTAAACAAGTTGGAAATACGGCTTTTTATTGACCTTTGTGGGGTTCTCGGATATTTTAATGTAGCTTTAGGCTGCGTATAATATCCACTTATACGCACGAAACATCTATTGGAAAAATCCTCGTTAATTTTACCCAAAGTCATTATAAAGCTACTCCTTGTAGTTTTATAATAGCAATAAAATTACAAAATTCAATCTATTTGTTAAGGTTTCTAAACCCTTTCCCTGTTGAGATTGAGCGTCCAATAGCTTCTATTTTTGAACGAATACATACGGAGCATTTATCAGGTGATTCATCTGTGCATATTTTGTTAGGATAAATTATATATTGTTTTCTATATTCACCTTGAGTAATATTTGGCATGACAACATTTGCTCCGGATTTTAATGCAATAATTCTACCGTTAGGATTTATTGTTTCCATAGCTGTTGTTGCAGGTATATTGATATCTTTTAGTAAGATGCGAGTTAATGCCATTACCTTTAGTGACAAATCAAAGTTCTTGTTCAAATCTAGATTACATTCCCCTAAAGGTGTATCAGGGTGAGGGATAAAAGGTCCTATCCCAACCATATCAGCATCAAGCTCTTTAAAAAACAAAATATCATTGGCTAAAGATTCAATAGTTTGGTTAGGCAAGCCGACAAGACAACCAGTTCCGGTTTCGTAACCAAGTTCTTTGATATTATACAGACATTCTATTCTGTTTTTAAACGACATATTCGGGTGCAATTTTTTATAAAGGTTTTCGTCTGTAGTTTCAATTCTTAACAGATATCTGTCAGCACCTGCATCTTTGAGAGCTTTGTATTCCTTATAAGTTTTTTCACCGACACTTAATGTTATTGCTACATCAAATTTCTTTATTGCTTTAACAATTTTGCATAATTTATCTATAGAAAAATAGCTGTCCTCGCCTGATTGCAGAACAACAGTTTTCAATCCAAGCTCTGCACCATGTTTCGCAAACTCTATTATTTCATCTTCTGATAAACGATATCTTGTCAGATTGTGATTTTCATTTCTTAAACCACAATAAAAACAGGTTCTTTTACAAATATTAGAAAATTCTATCAAACCTCTAAGGTGAACCTCATCACCGACATATTGTTTTCTTATAGCGTCGGCTTTTGTAAACAATTCTTTGTCATCTGTAGATAAATAATTAATAATTTCTTGTTTTGTTAACATAAATAAATTCTACGATAAAAAAGGGGGATATCATATCCCCCACACAAATCTATATTCTGATTAATAAGAATTTACTATCTTTTAATGCTAAGACTTTATGCTCTTTATCTTTTTTGAACATAAGGAGTTCACCTTTATCTATTCTGAATTTTTCGGCATCAAAATGAATTTCTATTTCTCCGTCCAACACATATACTGCTGCATCTGCAATAGATGTATGGGTGTCAATTATTTCTTCTTTTTTTATACCGATAATTGTTAAGCTGCTGTCGCCGTTTTGCATAAGGATTTCTCTATCCAAGCTCTCATCTTTTAGGCTTACCAAATCTTTTGCTTTTAAAACATTGTAGAACATAATATTCTCCTTTCTTCTAGAGAGTTTATCTTTGTTTTATAAATAGAACATCACCCAGTAAGAGAATTATAGTTGTTTGTAATACAATAGTCTTATGAGTAGATTGGGACGAGATATTACGGGAGTTATAAACGGAATCGTTGCGAGTGTAAGTTATGGTACAAATCCTTTATTTGCATTGCCTTTGTATTCAATGGGAGTAAAGACTGATTCTGTACTCTTTTATAGGTATGCGTTCGCAGTAATTATTTATGGGGTTTGGTTGAAGTGTTTTAAGAAAATTTCACTCAATATTTCTATTAAAGAATTGTTTCCTATAATTGTTTTAGGGATATTATTTTCTTTATCATCACTTACTTTGTTTGAATCTTTTAGATATATAGATGTTGGAGTAGCTTGTACTATATTGTTTATTTATCCGATAATTGTAGCAATATTAATGGCTATATTTTTTAAAGAAAAACTTACAAAAACAGTCTTAAGTGCAATAGGTTTAACTTCAATAGGTATAATGTTGTTATATAATGGAAAGCCAGATTCTAGTTTGAATCTTTATGGGGTGATGATTGTTCTTGTTTCTGCTTTGATGTATGCACTTTATATTGTTGGTGTTAATAATATAAAGGTTATAAAACGTGTAAATCGTGTTAAGATGAGTTTTTATGTAATACTTTCAGGCATGTTTGTTTATGTATATAATTTAAAATTCTGTACAGAATTGCAAATTCTTGATAGACCGTTTGCTTGGTTATTGGTGGTATGTTTGGCATTATTTCCAACAATAATATCAATTGAAACAATAAATATTGCAATCAAATTTATAGGTTCAACTAAGACTGCAATACTTGGAGCGTTAGAACCTTTAACTGCGATATTTTTTGGGGTCTTATTATTCCATGAACAATTGACTTTTAGAATAATATGTGGAGTGTTGTTAATATTGTTCGGAGTGCTTTTAATTATTACACGTAAAACTCAAAGAGGATAAATAGTTTAATTATGAAACAGATTATATGTTATGGAGATTCTAATACATTTGGTTATATTCCTGGTAGTGGAAAAAGGTATTCAAAAGATATTCGCTGGACAGGTGTTTTGTCTAATCTGTTAGGTGATGAATACAAAGTAATAGAAGAAGGGTGTAATAATAGAACTGGATTTGTGAAAAATCCTGACGGTAAGTTATTTAGTGGCAGTGATTATATAGATGAATGTTTTATTAGACACCCTGAGTTTGATATTTTTGTTCTTGGTTTGGGAACGAATGATACTCAAAAATTTTTTGATATAAAACCTCAAACTATAAAAGACGGGTTACAAAATCTCGTTGAAAGAATCAAACAACAGAATGATAGAGGGCAAATTTTAATTGTTTCCCCTTTGGTATTAGGCACTGATGTTCTGAAAGGTGGGTTTGCTTTTCTGTTTGATGAGGTTTCTGTTGAACGCACTCATTGGATTCAAAAAGTTTATTATGATTTCTGTGTTGAGAATAAGATTAAATTGTTTGATATAAATAAATATGTAACACCTTCACCTATAGACGGCTTGCATTTTACGCCTGATGACCATAAAAAAATTGCTGTTGAATTATCAAAAATTATCATTAAAATGTAAAAATTGTAAAGATTACAATATATAAATAGCAAAATATATTCTTTACGGTTATTTGAATATTTGGGTAAAAAACTATGAGTATTCAACCAATAATCAACAGAGAAATATTAATGTGTCCATCGACTTTAAAAGTTGTACACATGACGCCGTCAGTATTAAAAAGTGATGCTGTAAAAAAAACGCAAAAAGTATTTTCAGACTATATGGATTCTACAATAGACGGATTTATAGAATCTGGAAAAAAGAATATTATTTCCCGAATGAAATTCCATAAAATTTTAGAGCTTGCTATGCCTCGAGTTATGACTCCTGAAAATTTTGTTAACAAAGGACGTGAGTCTGCAGTTTATAGAATCAGTGACAAATATGTTGTCAAAGTAGGTAATAATGTCAAACCAAACAAAGCATTAAGTGTTTTTGATGTTATCTCCGTAAAAAATAAGAAATTTACAGAAATTCCTATATATTATGGCGAACCGGTTGTGAAAACAGGTAAAATAGAAATTCTTAAAAACGCAACCCCTTCAGAGGATTTTGTAACTTGTGGAACATCTTTTGTTCGGGATATGCCTGTACCGACATTAGAAAAACATAAATACGAAAAAGATTACTTACCAAAATGTTCATCACTGCCACAAGTCAGTTTTGATGAATTTGCAGAAAGCCTTCAAAAAATGAATTCTTTGCAGAAAGGCAAATACGGAGCTTATACTCCTGATGTAAGAAACCCAAATAATATCCTGATTTCTGATAACAAGTTTAAACTTGTTGATAAATTAGAAACAACTTGCGAAAAAGAGCCAAATACTTTATATACAATGCTTGAGCCGTTAATGCTTAGATTTAATCCTTATCATTATACAGATAGAAACTCAAGTTTAACTCCAATGCGTAGAGAAATCTTTAGGAAAAGTCTTATCGCTTCAGAAAAACATAATTTACCTTTAGAGGATAAAAATTCCAGATTAGAAAATGTTTTGAATGAAAACTTGGAATTGAATGCAAAACTAATGATTAAAACATTAAGTCGTATGAGAAATTCAGATAAAGACCTAGAAGCAAGAGTAGCTTATATCAACCAAGAACTGTTGCCACATGAATAACCTTATTGTTTTTTGAATAGAAGCCTAAAATTCTTTAACATTCAAAAGTTTTCCGGTTTTAGAATCATAATGATAAATTGAATAAATTTCTTCTATCTCGGGTAGAGGTGCTTCCTTTGGTTCTGCATTTATTGTCCATAAAGCAGTTGGGTAACGTGTAAATCTGTCATAATCAGGTAGGGTTAGTGATGATACAGGGTATTGATTGCCTTCTGTGCCTTTTTGCCATTTACCTGCAGTATAATTTCCTGTACTTTTTAAACCTTCTTTTTCTGTGTAAGTAGCAATGATATAATTTCTACGACCTCTTCCATGGATATATTCTTTAGGTTTTCCTGTTTTAGTATCAAATTTTACAATTCCATTAATGTTTATGAGTCCTGATATCCCCCCGCCATATGAATTTCGATTACCTCCAATATATCCATCGTATGTTGATCTGAAATTTGTATATAAAGAAGTTTCTTCTAATTGTCCTTCTGAATTAAATTTATCTACAGAATGTAAATAACCTTTTCTGTTAAAATTTAATCTTTTTGCGATTTTTCCTGTTTGAGGGTTATATTCTTCAATATTTTTCAAATCTCCTTTATAAATTTTAGAATCGGAGCTCATTTCCCCCCAAGTTTTGATAAATGTCTTTGTATATTCATAATCATCTGTTACATAATGACTTTTAGTAAGGACTTTGCCCACTTTATCATATGCAATTATTTCACCATTTGCAGGGATATTTTTCAAAGCAGGTTTTACACCTTGAGGGGCTTCCAAACCATTATGAATAAAATATTTTCTTAGTGGATATGCGAGATATGCAGATGGATATTTTTCATTATCAATTTCAATTTTTTTATTAGAACTCATTGTACTTTGTTCAGGCTTGATTGTTGCAACTTGTTTTTGTTCTAACGATTTTTTATTTAAACTATTTTCTACACTTAGTTTAATAGCTTGTGTAACAGTAGATTTATTTTCTTTTACTGTACCTAATGGCTTATTATTAGGTTTTGTATCTGCATTTTGTTTCGCAACTTTTACTGTATCAAAATTCTTTTCTCTTGTTGTATCGTCTAACAAAACGACTTTTACATTCTTGATTCTGCCGTCTTTTGTTTCGACTTTTATCATTCTTGCACCGTTTTTATTAGCTTTTGCAAAAGTTTTATCGCCGTTTTTATCTTCTTTTATCAATTTAAACGGCATTTTGGCTTTTATCTTGCGTTTTAAAGTTGTAATACTTCCTTTTAACTGAGATATAACATTCTTATCTTGCGTATTTTCTACTTGTAATTGTCTGTTTTGGTTTTCCAGTCGTTCATTATTTGTTTTTAATGAAATATTGTCATTGTGAAGTTGAGAATTTTTAGATGACAATTCCAAAATCTCTGCATCTTTTCTATTTATCTCTGAAATATGATTTGTCTTCATTGTTTCAATATTTTTAAGCATAGAATCAACAGTCTTTTGTTTATCTTTCAAAAAGACATCTTTAACTTCATTTGCAGTTTCAGAAACCACTCTTTCTGCATTTTTTCTGGATACACCACCTAAAAATCTTTTACCTAATTTCCCAACATTTTGGGAAACAATATTATCTATAGAAGCCATTACACAATACATCCTCTTTTATTATCCTTATAAAATTGTAGCATTATGCAATATCTAAAAAAATATAAAGTAAAGAAGTATAAAGTAAAGAAATATTAACTTTTTTATACAATTTGAAATTATACTAATAAAAATGTTTTTATATATCTGTGAGGCGTAGAATATTATGACAGAGAGCACAAATTCACTTCAAAAATTATTTCAAGCAGGTCTGACAAGAGAACAATTTGTTGACCGATATGCAGAATTGCAAAAAAAAGGTGAAAAAGATTCATCTATTTTCAAAGAAGAAATGGCATCTTCTATAGGTACGATATATGACACTTTGAATACCAACGGAGATGATAAACTTGATGAAAATGAAATTAATGTCTTAAAAGCTATGGACAATTCTGACGGTGAAAATGTTTTATCAGAAGGCGACTTGGAAGGCTTGTATGCCAAGATGGCAGACAAACTTTCAGAACAGTATAAAACGACTGACCCTAAAGAAATGTATGACACAGCCATCAAGAATGGAACTACTCCAGATGTTTATTTGGATACAATATCAAATCAGATAAATGTGTTGAATGAATTGATATCAGCCAGAAAAAGCGAATCTGATATCAAACTTGCGACTTATCAAAAACAGATAGATGATTTGGTGATGCGCAATACCGAACTGACAAACAAATTCAAAAGACAATATAAAGATGCAACAGATAAACTTGAAAAGTTGAATAAACAATCGGAGAAATATGATACTCAACTTAAAACAAAAAACGGAAAAATATCTGCTTCAAAAGACAGAATAGAATCTTTAGAAAACGAATTGAATTCTATTGACCCAAATGACACAAAAGCAAGAGAATCAAAACAAAATGAGTTGAAAGAACTACAACAGGGCTATTCTGGCATGTCTGGTGAATACAAAGCTCTATCCAATAAGAGAACCTCTGTTTCTTCTCAAATATCTCAAGTGACTGATAATATTTCATCACTTAGAAGCGAGGCGACTTCTCGTGATACGACTTTGAAGGAACGAGTTTCAAGAATAAATACCAAAATTGAAATAGAGAAAAAGAGTGTTGCAGAAGATATCAAGAAATATGAAGCACAACTTGCTATCTTAAATAGCGCTCAAGAATATGCACTGCAAACAATGTCTGCTGATTATTCTGCAGAAGGTGGAGTTGCTGATGATTATTATGACGAAGATACTTCAAACTATTCGTATGATTCAGGACAATTAAAAGCAAAATGGTCAAAGAAAGCTCCACATCTTACTGACGGATTCTATAATAAAGCAACGGCAGTAGCAAAACGAATTGGTTGTGACCCGAATGCTTTAATGGCTGTAATGAGTTCTGAAAGTAATTTGAAAGCAAATATTGCAAATTCACGCAGTGGTGCAACAGGTTTAATCCAATTTATGCCTAAAACTGCACAAAACTTGGGAACTTCAACTTCTGCGCTTAAAAAAATGAGTGCAGAACAACAACTTACTTATGTCGAAAAATATCTTCAAGCCAACAAGAAAATGGCAGGCTTCAAGCAAGGTGATAAACTTGATTCAGGAACTCTTTATGCTTTGGTATTCTTGCCGGGGTTTGCAAAAAAGAATGTGCTTACAACACGAGGCTCAAAATACTATAATGCTAATACAGGTTTAGATGTAAATCACGACGGACAAATTACAAAGGCAGATTTGGCGAAAAGGTTGCATAAATTTATGCCGTAGCTTGTGATTTAATCTGATACAACAAATTCTTCTTGCCCGTTTTCAGCCAGTATCAAAGCTGTTAAATGGGCATTTTTGTATTTCCCGCAACCTGTATCTATACATATTTTGTCGTCTGCAATATATGGTTTTTCAAAATCTGTATGCCCAAAGATTATTTTTTGAGGCAGATTGTGTTTTGAGTAAATGAATTTCCCTCTTATATATACCAAATCTACTTCTGATTGTTTCTCAAAAGGTACATCAGGGTTGATGCCGGCATGTACGAATAAATACTTGTCTGTCAGATGATAAAATTTCAGGCTTTTAAAGAAATCACCATGGACTTTTTCGATATTTTCTATATCGCCATAACTTTTAACGGTTGCCTTGCCACCATAGTTCCAGAATAGATAGTTATAATATTTATCGTTTCTATGCAAATAAGCGTATTCGTGAGAACCTATCAGATATATACATTTGTTAGTTTCTGACTGTTTTATTACTCTATCAATAACACTTTTTGAATCAGGGCCTCTGTCGATATAATCACCCATAAATACAAAAATATCGTCAGGGCGTATGTCAATTTTTGACAAAATATTTTCTAATTTTGATAATTCTCCATGGATATCTGATATTGCAATATACCTACTCATTTCTACTCCGCAAGTTGTTTTATCGGTTTGCAAGGATTTCCAACAGCAACAACATTTGCAGGAATATCTTTTGTTGCTACGCTTCCGGCACCGATAACCGTATTTTTGCCAATAGTTACCCCGGGGAGTAAAACACAATTACCACCTATCCAAACATTGTCACCGACTGTAATAGGTTCTGCTGATTCAACCCAAGTGAGGCGCTCTTTAACATTTATAGGGTGAATTGCTGTATAAAATCCACAGTTTGGACCAACAAAAACATTTTTTCCAAAAGTTATTTTTGCGCAGTCTAAAAACACGCTGTTATGGTTTACATAGCAATTTTCGCCAAATTCAAGATTATAACCATAATCACAGAAAAAATTAGGTTCAATAGTTAAAGATTTACCACGCTTTGCAACAAGTCTTGTTAATATTTCACGTTTGCGTTCTTTAGCATCAACAGGTAGCGCATTGTATTCCAAGCACAATGACTTCGCAAAAAATCTGTCTTGCTCAAGTTCAGGCAACATAGGGTTGTATGTTTCACCATTTATCATTTTTTCTTTTTCAGTCATAGTTAAACCTCTCTGACATAGTCTGTTTAATTAAAATTTTATCATTAACAAAAATTTCAAAAAATATTTGAAATCAAATAATATGGGTGCTAAACTTAGTTTTGCTAGACAAACCAAACATTAACAAAGGATAATCATGGAACAATTATTAACATTAATAAAAGTAACTGCATTGGCAGGTATCGGCGGTACAGGTCTTGGTGGAGTCTTTGGGGCTTTGTTTAAGCGAGATTCAGTAAAGACTGTCAGTCTGCTTCTCAGTTTCGCCGGTGGGGTTATGGTTTCTATAGTTTGTTTTGATTTAATTCAGAGCGCAATAGATACAGGTGCTTGTGTTTATATAGTTTCATTAGGTATATTGTTTGGTGTTGCTACAGTTTATTTGTTAAATCTTTATATTGATAGAACAACCAATCATGAAGTCAGACATATTGGTAAAAATCACCCTTCTACGGCTGATAATCTAGATGAAATTATTCACAGTAACCATTTATCTGCACACATGAAAAAAAGAGATACAAAATTATCATTGTTTATTGCAGGTTTAATTATGGCGTCGGCTATTGCTTTGCATAACCTGCCTGAAGGTATGACAATAGGCGCATCTTTTGCGAATACAAAAGGCTCTTTAGAAGGTTCTGCTTTAATATTATCAATACTTATCGGGTTGCATAATATTCCTGAAGGTATGGCAATATCAGTACCTTTAATTAATGGAGGAGTTAAGCGCAGAAAAGCTATCCTTATAACAGCCCTCAGTGGTGCACCGACTATAATCGGTGC
>ERZ779681.156-NODE-156-length-27453-cov-3.13486_pt1 | contig 27453 bp, 20 predicted proteins | sample MGYA00511905_ERZ779681 | MGnify/ENA primary metagenome ERZ779681 (study PRJEB29588, sample SAMEA2144578) | human gut metagenome | biome: human gut; feature: human-associated habitat; material: faeces | place: Denmark | collected 2008/2010 ... | reverse complement strand
ACCGAACAGACAGCCGAGAGTCTGATTGCATCTGGAAAGAGAAAGATACAGGCAGCAATTGGATAGCTGGTGGAGGAAGATGATCGTGTCAGATGTAACCGGAGATGGTGTACCGGAATTGCTATTTGTAGAAAAATCACCGTATTCCGAAGAGTATGTGGAATATGATGCATTGAATATATTCACGGTCGAAAATGGTGCTGCGAAGCAGATCTATTATGCAGATCATTGGGAGACACAGGTTGCTGGAGGAAATGTATATTCGTTGTTTCAGGTGGACGGCGAATCGTCGCTTTACTTGTGCAATGGCATGCAGGATGAAAGTACCTTTGAGGATTACTGCCGATATGTTGTACAGCCTGATGGAACCTTGCAGGAGGAGTCGCTGATGTCGCGTAAACGGGAACCGAACGAGGACTATTCCTTTTTTTTATTACCGGTAGTATCAACAAAATATTTTTTGCCCTCAACCCCGCATATTTCCTCACTTTTTCTAAATGTTCCAAACTTACGCTTTACATTTCTATAAAACTTATGCTATGGTGGATGTGTTGTCGAGAATCGTTGTTCTGGCGTAGTTCGGTAACAGTCGGAAATACTCTTTTATATATTCATTTCATCTATGAAATTCCCCGTTATTTATAGTTTGGTAAAAACAGAATGAATGAGAAAAACAGGAGTTTTTTGCTTGCAAAAAAGGAGGAGCGTATGGGAGAAGAAAAGAAATTAAACATCCGTATTGGACAGGTCAAGGATGTCAACAACCGGCAGGTATTCAGCAATCATGTACTTTGTGCACAGTTTCTGCGCGACTATGCAGATCTGGATATCTTAAAGAATGTTCAGCCGGAGGATATCGAGGATGTGACGGACAAGTATCAGGCATACTTGGGAATCGAATTTGAGACGGACACCGTGAAGAAGATCCATTTGCCAGAAATGCGGAAAGATATGCCGCTTTATATGGTTTCCCTTATTGAACATAAAAGTGATGTCGATTATAATGTGTGTATGCAGTTACTTCGCTACACGGTATGTATCTGGGATGATTATGCAAAGACGATGGAGAAAGCGCATCCGGGGATTTCTAAGACGAAGGGGTTCCGGTATCCGCCGGTGTTCCCGATTGTGTATTATGAGGGCACGGGAAAATGGACAGCAGCTATGCACGTAAAAGAACGGGTGTTTATGAATGAGATCTTTGCATCATATATACCGGATTTTACATACCGGCTTGTGAATGTTCACCAGTATACAAACGAAGAGCTGCTGATTCATGAGGATGAAATGTCGCTTTTGATGATGATAAACCGCATCCAGACACCGCAGGATTTTACAGATTTTCTCAGATCCAATCAGGATGAGATCCGCGAGATCATGGAGCGGGCATCGGAGAATATCGTGCAGATCATTGTAAATTCGCTGTGGGCGTTATTTATGAAGATGCAGGTATCGGTTTCTGAGGCGACAGATTGTTTGAGAAAAATGATCGGAGGCGAGAGCATGGGAAACTGGTTTGAGAATATGGAGCCAATGAACATACAGGAAGAGCGGGCAAATACCAAGAGAGAACGAGAACGGGCGGATCAAGCAGAAGAGGAACGGGATCGAGCAGAAGAGAAGTTGAATAAGACGGAAGTAGAACGGGATAAAGCGGAAAAAACACTAATGGATCTAATGAAAAAAGTATATGGAACAAAAGAGAATGTAATAAAAAACCTTGTGGAATCTTGTGATAAAACAGAGGAAGAAGCAAAGCAGTTAATACAGAAGTATTGGTAAAAACAAAAAGCAGCTCTAAGAGCTGCTTTTGCTATATATGAAATTATAAATTATCCTTTACATACTGTTTGACAAGCTTCTCAATCAGATAGAACTGGGATGGACCTGCATCAAGCACAACCTTGTGGAAAGCCTGCTCGTCGAACTTGTTGCCAAGGGCGGATTCTGCATAGTCACGAAGCTCCTGGAAGGACTGCCAGCCCATCACATACATCTGGTAGTTGACTGGTTCGGCGATAACGTAATCCATGATGCTTTCGGCTCCATCAGAATTGAAACCATTGTCGGAGAGGTACTTCTGTGTTGCTTCCAGATCCCAGCCCTCATAGTTGACACCGATTTCGACACGGGCACTGACAAGCAGGTTCAACTCAGAGTTGATCCGTTCGAAATCTGCATAACTGTCATCCGGATAATCTTTGTACATATCGTAGCTCATCATCTCAACATAGGTAGCCCAGCCTTCGGTGTAGCCGTTAAAGTTAAGCAACGAGCGGATTGGTTCCGGGTTCGTGCTCAAGTAGTAGGTGAACTGATACATATGTCCGGGGATTCCTTCGTGCGCAAGGGTGGACCACAGATCACCGGCGCCGTCACTGCCCATATTCAGGTAGATGGAGTTTTCGTCGTAGGCATCAATTGGTGTTGTCACATAGAATGCCGGACTGACGATATCTTCTAAGGATTCATGGACATTTTCAATGGTGTAATGCACGTCAGGCATGGCAGGGAAGCGGTCGGCAAAAGCATCCTTAAAGTAGTTGATCGTCTCCAGCGGATCGTTATCCGCATATAAGCTGTCACTGGAATCGTTAAAGTACTGCTCATAAGCAGAATAGTTGGCAAGCGCGGTTGCCTGGTATTCATACATGACATCATCGATGGCATTGTCCAGCCAGTCGATACCTTCCTCTGGCGTTTTGTCAGTGCCAACCTTATCCTTTAACAGATATGCGTAATATTCTTTTCCGTGTTCAAACCCGGCAAGACCCAGATCGTTTTGTCCATCATCCTTGTGTGCATTAAAGAAGTTAATTACATTCTTGTAGCAAGGGATGACGGAATTGATAACCGTATCGTGATTCTGGGTAATGTAGTCCTGAATTTGTTCTTCACTCAAGCCCTCGACACCGCGAATCTTATCTTCAAAGGTTGCAATCAGAAGATTCTCTTCCGGAGTTGCAATGAATTCTTCACACTGGCGAACAACCTCGCTGGCGGAATGCTCGTTCATGAAAAGCCCTTTGTCAATCTTTGTCTGTTCAAAGTCCAGATATTTTCCATAATAATCGGATAACTGTCCAAGCAATGCCAGATAGTCCTGAACGTCCCCTTCGTTGTAGAATTTGTATTCCGACATGTTGATCGGCATGTTTGTCTGCAAGCCGCTTGTGTAGGCAAATGGTTCGTACAGATATGTGTAATCATAGGATTCCAGATTCAGATCCAGATAATCCTTGATAACATCATAGGTGTATTTCTGCGATCCGGTCAGGAGATCGTAGTCAAAGCTTTGCAGCTCTGTGATTTCATCTTCGGTTTCTTTTTTGTCACTTGCAATGGCGTCCTCGGAGATTTCCGCATCGCCAAAGGTTGCAGTTGGAACATCCAGATTGTAGTGGGCTGGATTGGCAACGGTATAGTGAAGCGTGACGGTATCGCTTGTGACGCTCTCCTTAAAGTTATCCATCAGGTAAGTATGAAACCGTTCCTGCTCGGCTTTTGCTTCTTCTCCAGTTGGATCAGGCAATGCATAGGCACAATCTTCCAGGGAGGAGGCATCGATCGGAGATGCTTCCGGCTCTGTATTTCCTGCGGCAATCGCGTCCTCCACAGAATTCTCTAAGGACGAAGATGCTGCCTTCCAGCTGCTGTTGCTGTCACCACATGCGGTCAGCATGACGGACATCGCACAGACAAGTGCGAGCGCAGTCGCCTTCTTGTAAAATTTTTTCCACATATAAATCTATAACCTCCGTTTTCCTGTATCTTATAGTATAGTATCTGCTTTAATTGGATAGACATACAAAATAATCATACTCGAAATAATCAAAATCTGCAATCATCCGATGCATATTTCACATAAAATGCACAGAAATACATCTGTCGAACGGACAGGAAAAATGGCTACATAAAGTATACGAAAGCAGGTTTCATGTAAGTATATTTATGTTAAGGTAAGAACGGGGAAAAATGTTTACAATTAAAGGAGAGATGGGAATTATGACAATCAAGGAAGCTGCAAAAAAACTGCATGTGGAAGCACATGTACTTCGATATTGGGAGGATGAATTAAAACTCGACATTAAGCGGAATGCGCAGGGACATCGGTATTATGATGATCGCGATATCCGGTTGTTTGAGAGCGTGAAAGCGATGAAGGAAGAGGGACTGATGCTCAAGGATATCCGAAATGCGATCATTCGTGCAAAACGTGCAAAATCTGAAGAGGATGCTTTGGATTCGACAGAAGAAAAAAATGAGGGGAATGCGCAGACCATCGATTGCGCAAAAACAGCACAGGAAGAAACAGACAACGAGGATAAACCATGCAAACCGGAAGCGAACATCAAGCGCACATCGTCGGTGGAACTCCGTCCCGTACATACCCGGATGGATGAGGATAAGGATTCGATGTTAGAACGTATGCAGAAGATGGTGGGGGATGAGGACAAGGTTGTTGACTTCAAACAGGCACAACTGCAAAGCGTGATGAACCGTGTGATCGCAACAGCCCTGCGCGAGAACAAGGATATTATCACGACATCCATTAAGGAGGAAGTGACCGCGGATGTGATGCGGCAGTTTGATGCGGTTATGCGGGAGAAAGATGAACGCGAGGAAGCACGGTATCGGAGACTGGACACGGTGCTGCGGGAAATCCAGCAGGCAAATGCAGAGGTAGCAGCAACGAAAACGAAAAAAGGAATCTTCAAAAAACACCGATAGGATTGAAAACTTTCTGTGTCCGCCGGTTGCAAAAAGATGGCAACTCTTGTATAATTCCTTTTAGTTATGTGTAAATATAGCTAAGATATAGGAACTATATCGGAAATGGACAGGAATTATGAAGTTAGAGATTTTATACGAGGATGCATATCTGCTTGCCTGCGTGAAGCCGTATGGTGTGTTGTCACAGGGCGACAAGGGCAACGATGAAGATATGATTACGAAAATCAAGCATTACCTGTATGACCAAGAGGAATCGGAGCAGGCGGAAGAGCCGTATGTAGCTGCGATTCACCGGCTGGATCGTCCCGTAGGGGGTGTGATGGTATTTGCAAAAACTCCAGAGGTAGCAGCGAAGCTTTCGGACATGCAGCAGGATGGTGAGATCGCGAAATATTATCAGGCGGTCATAACCGGAGAGCTTCCGGATTTTGAAGGCGAGATGGTAGACTATCTTCTGCGGGATGGAAAAACGAACACAACGAAAGTCGTGAAAAAAGGCGAAAAGGGTGCCAAGCGCGCAGAGCTATATTATGAGGTGCTCGATGTCATGGATACGGACGATGGAACGCTCAGTTATGTGTTGATTGAGCTTGTCACAGGCAGACATCATCAGATCCGGGCGCAGTTTGCGAGCCGGGGCTGTGGTATCTGGGGTGATACGAAATATAACCCGAAATTCGCGAAGACAAAACGTAAATATAAACAGATCGGTTTATTCTCCTCACGGATGGAATTTACACATCCCATCACCGGGGAAGAAATCGTGATCAAGAAGGAACCGGAGGGCGAGGCCTTCGCGGTACTCGATTTGGATGAATTTGAATAAAGTGGAAATAGAAAGGACAAGAGAAATGGCAAAGGACAAGAAGTTAGTAGAGCATATTACAGCGATGGATGAGGATTTTGCACAGTGGTATACGGACGTTGTCCGTAAAGCAGAGCTGTGTGATTACACAAGCGTAAAGGGATGTATGGTTTTCAAACCGGCAGGCTACGCGATCTGGGAACTGATCCAGAAGAATCTCGATGAGCGTTTCAAGGCAACCGGCGTAGAGAATGTATACCTTCCAATGTTTATTCCGGAGAGCCTGCTTGAGAAGGAGAAGGATCATGTCGAAGGATTCGCACCGGAGGTTGCATGGGTAACACATGGCGGATTGAATGAACTGCAGGAGCGCCTGTGCGTCAGACCAACATCCGAGACATTATTCTGTGATTTTTATTCTAAGGAGATCGAGAGCTACCGTGATCTTCCAAAGGTATATAACCAGTGGTGCTCCGTTGTGCGTTGGGAGAAGGAGACAAGACCATTCCTTCGCTCGAGAGAGTTCCTGTGGCAGGAAGGCCATACCGCACATGCAACAGCAGAAGAGGCAGAGGCAAGAACGATCCAGATGCTGAATGTGTATGCGGATTTCTGCGAGGACGTGCTTGCAATTCCGGTTATCAAGGGACGTAAGACAGACAAAGAGAAATTCGCAGGTGCTGAGGCAACTTATACGATCGAGTCGCTGATGCACGATGGTAAGGCACTGCAGTCCGGAACGAGCCACAACTTTGGGGATGGATTTGCAAGAGCATTTGGCGTTCAGTATACAGATAAGGATAATAAGCTTCAGTATGTACATCAGACATCCTGGGGTATGACAACGAGAATGATCGGCGCTATCATCATGGTGCATGGTGATGACAGCGGACTGGTACTTCCTCCGAAGGTTGCTCCGACACAGATCATGATCGTTCCGATCATGCAGAAAAAAGAGGGCGTACTCGAGAAGGCAGAAGAGCTTCGCAGCGTGCTCGCATCCAACTTCCGTGTGAAAGTTGATGATTCCGATAAGAGTCCTGGATTCAAGTTCGCCGAGCAGGAAGTAAAGGGTATCCCACTTCGTGTTGAGGTTGGACCGAAGGATATCGAGGCAGGACAGGCAGTTGTTGTCCGCCGTGATACAAGAGAGAAGACCATCGTACCATTCGACAAGCTGTCAGAGACCTGTGAGGCATTGCTTGCACAGATGCATGATGATATGTATGCAAAGGCAAAGGCACATCGTGATGCGAATACACATGTCGCTACAAACTGGGATGAGTTCACAGATATTCTGGAGAAGAAGCAGGGATTCATCAAGGCTATGTGGTGTGGCGAGGAAGCCTGCGAGACAGCCATCAAGGACGAGACAGGTGCAACAACGAGATGTATCCCGTTTGCACAGGAGAAGCTTGGTGATGTATGTGTACATTGTGGCAAGCCTGCGAAACACATGGTTTATTTTGGAAAGGCATACTAAAAATAGAAATCAGAACATTTACCCTGCTGACATCAGCGGGGTAGTTGTTTATTTGGGTGAAATACATGAAAATAGAAATTCCGACAGGGGCGGCATATATTTTACAACAATTAAATAAGCATGGGTATGAGGCATATATTGTTGGCGGTTGCGTGCGGGACAGCCTGCTCGGCAAGCAGCCGAATGACTGGGATATCACGACCTCGGCGAAACCGGAGGCGGTCAAGGCAATTTTCCACCGCACGATCGATACGGGAATCCAGCATGGAACGGTGACGGTCTTAGTGGATCGCGAGATTTTGGACGATGGAAGTGGATCGCTTGCCAGTCATACCGATTATGCATTTGAGGTGACGACATACCGGGTGGATGGTGTTTATACCGACCACCGTCGTCCGGAATCCGTGTGCTTCACAGCGAGCCTGGAAGAGGATCTGAAACGACGGGATTTTACGATCAATGCAATGGCATATAACCCGGAGCAGGGTGTGATCGACATTTTCGGTGGACAGGAGGACCTGGAGAAAGGAATCATCCGCTGCGTGGGTGAGGCATCAGAACGGTTTGACGAGGATGCACTTCGTATCCTGCGTGCAGTCCGGTTTGCGGCACAGCTTGATTTTGTAATTGAGAATCAGACGCGGGAAGCGATGCGCGATCAGGCAAAGTTCCTGAAGGATATCAGTGCAGAACGGATCTGTACTGAGCTTACGAAGATGATCGTTTCGAAGCATCCGGAACGGCTGGAGGAAGCGTACGAGCTGGGACTCACCAATATATTTCTGCCGGAGTTCGACCGGATGATGCAGACGCCACAGAATAACCCGTATCATCTGTATGATGTCGGTCGTCATACGCTGCAGGTGATGCGGGCAGTATCAGCAACACCTGTCCTGCGTTATGCGGCGTTGCTCCATGATGTTGGAAAACCAGAATGTAAGACGACAGACGAAACAGGAGTCGATCATTTCTATGGACATCAGGAACTCTCTGCGAAGATGGCGCGCACGATTCTGCGTCGGTTAAAGCTTGATAACGATACGATCGATCAGGTTTGCAGACTGGTGAGAAATCACGATTATGGACTCTCCGGGGACGGACCGGGGATGAAGAGCTTCCGCCGGTTTGTGGCACAGCTTGGCGCGGAGCATTTCGCAGATTTTCTGGAGATCCGAAAGGGCGATATGGCAGGTCAGAGTGCGTATCATCTCGAACAGCGCAGACAGGTGATCGCGCATATGGAAGCGATGTATGCAGAGATCATAGAACAGAAGCAATGTTTGAAACTGTCGGAACTTGAAATCAGTGGAAAAGATCTCATCGCGATCGGTGTAAAACCGGGGCCGGATATGGGACGCATTTTGAAGGCACTGCTGGACCGGGTACTTGAAGAACCGGAATTGAATACAAGAGAACAATTATTGGCGATTGTAAAGGAATCGTATCTATAGATGCGGACGATCAATCGGAATGAATCCGCCCTTCCTGGCATACAATTAACAAGACTGATGTTGGGAGGGGATTTTTTGTGGCTGAAAAAATGTCGGAAGTATTCGAGATGTACGATGTGAGATTGGATCACATAGGACGGGGACGGGGAGCGATGCTGCTGCAGACGGACAAGGGGGTGCGCCAGATCCGGGCAACGACAGCCGGAGAAAAACGGCTAAGGAGCATATGTATCTGGCAGGCTTTCCGCATATTGACCGGCTTGTGAAAAATGTGGAGGATGAACTGATTACATACGATCGTTATGGGAATCCGTTTGTGATGCGGATGTTTTTTGACGGTCGTGAGATGGGTGTCAGCAACAAAAATGAAATCATGCTTGCGGTTGATAATCTGGTTGCCCTGCATCGGGCTGGACGTACGGTCTGGCAGGAAGTTGATCGCGATATGCAGATCCGGGAGAAGAATGATGTCAAGCGTCGGAACCGGGAAATGAAGAGAGTACATAATTATATTGCGAAACAGAGTCCGAAACGGGAATTTGAATCTTTGTTTATGCAGGCATTTCCGTACTTTTATGAGCAGGGGCTGAACTGTGAACAGGCAGAGGCGGGGACGGCGGGCGAATCTGAACATATGGGATATTGTCATGGCACTTACAATCATCATAGTGTCCTTGTATGTGGGACAGCCGATGCGCGCTATATCGCAACGATTAATTTTGAAAAATATCATATCGGGAACCAGTTGCAGGATCTGTATTATTTCATTCGGAAAACCGTGGAAAAAAATGGATATGCGTTTGCACTGCTCACTGCGATCTTAGAACGGTACCAGCAGGGAATCCCATTGCAACAGATGGACGTTGCGTATATTTGTGGACTCTACCGGTATCCTGAAAAATTCTATAAGCTCTCAAATCAATATATGAATGGTTCGAAGACACGCATTTCTCCGAAAATGGTCGAGAAGTTGAACCGGATCATGGAAGAGGAAGAGAAGAAGCAGACGTTGCTTGAAAAATTATCTTCCTATAATATCTCGAAAAAATGAATATATAATCTTCACATTTGCAAAATAATCTTGTATAATACAGAGGTTAAGGTGGTTTTATGGATAAGCGGAAGATACAATATGGAATCGTTGTGTTGATGCTTGCGTTCGTGTTCGTGGGCTGTGGGCAAAAAAAGAAGAATGATGTCAAGGTCTATGAGAACACGGAGGAAGTCACGGCAGATCATGAAGAGGCTTCCATGACGGCAATCATAACGAGCATGGACATGGAAAATAATCAGATGCATTTTGTATCGGTGCTGGATGGTACAGATATAACATTGCAGTATCATGGCGGTGTGCGCGTGACAGATACGACGGGCGCGGATATCGGCATTGACAATGTTGCCTGTGGAAATGTCGTGGATATCGTGTATTATATGGATACAGAGAAGCTGGTCAGTATCGCGAAGAATGCGAAGGTGAAGACATATACACAGATTAAGAAGTTCCTGTACCGGCAGGATGACCATACCGCTGTCTATAATGGAAATCGTTTCCCGGTATCGGATTATGCACAGGTATTTGATGGGGATCAGGCGCTTTCTCTCGTGGATGTAAACACAGAGGATGAGGTGACGCTGTCCTTGTGGAATGGCAATCTGGTGTCCGTGATCATTACGAAGGGGCACGGGTATGTCCGGCTGTTAAATCAGGGGACATATGTTGGCGGATTTGTAGAGATTGGAAAAGATGTGATTGTTCCAGTTACTGCAGATATGCTGGTAGCAGTCGGGGAAGGCGATTATACACTTCGTATCAGTAAAAATGGATATTCCGGAGAGAAGAGTATCCGTGTGACAAAGGATCGCGAGTTAAATGTAGATATCTCAGATATTGCAATTCCATCCGGAACGGTAACGTTTGCTGTGACGCCGGAGGATGCGAATGAAGTCATCAAGGTTGATGGCGAGGTGATCGCGAACCGGACGTATACCGGATTGTACGGCGATCATGAATTAAGCATTACAGCGGATGGCTATGACAGCTTCCGTGGAAGCTTTAAAATCACAGAGACGATGAAAACCTTGCGCGTAACCTTGCAGCAGGAAACGACCGAAGAGACAACGGAAGATACGACTGAGGCAACGACGCAGGAGGGACAGACAACTGCATCCGGGCAGATTACGACGCAGACGACTGCAACGACACAGGGATCACAGACGACCACTGCGACGACGCAGAGTGGGCAGACGACGGAGTCCGCGGAGCAGGGTAATAAAATTACGATTAAAAAACCGGAAGGTGTGGGCGTATATTTCGACGGCGATTATGTCGGAATCGCACCGGTGTCGATCAGGAAGACAGCGGGAACACATACGATCACGCTATACAAAGCCGGTTATTTGATAAAAAGTTATACAATACAAGCCGAAGATAACGGCAAAGACGATGAATATAGCTACGCGGATCTGATATCCGTGCTGGACTAAATAGTAGGAGGAACATCATGGACATGGATTACAAAAAGGTTTATGAAGAATGGCTGACAAACCCGTTTTTCGATGAGGCGACAAGACAGGAGCTGGCAGCAATTAAGGATGACGAGAGAGAGATCAAAGAGCGTTTCTACATGGATCTCGAATTCGGAACAGCTGGATTGCGAGGCATCATTGGTGCCGGAACAAACCGTATGAATAATTATATTGTTGCAAAGGCAACACAGGGACTTGCAAATTATATCAAACAGCGTAAGAAGCAGGCGAAGGGTGTTGCGATTGCATATGATTCCAGACACTGTTCACCAGAGTTTGCAGATGTAGCAGCCTTGTGTCTGGCAGCAAACGGTATCAAGGCATATGTGTTTGAGTCTCTTCGTCCAACACCAGAGCTTTCTTTTGCAGTCCGTTACCTTGGTTGTGTGGCAGGTATTAACGTAACAGCCAGCCACAACCCACCAGAGTACAACGGATACAAGGTATATTGGGAGGATGGTGCACAGATTACACCTCCACATGATGCGGGTATCATGCGTGAGGTAAAGGCAATCTCTGTACAGGATGCCATTACAATGCCAAAGCAGGAAGCAATCCATGAAGGTTTGTATGAAGTCATCGGCAAGGAAATCGATGATGCATATATGGCAGAGCTGAAGAAGCTTGTACTGCATCAGGAGTGCATCGACAAATACGGAAAAGAATTAAAGATTGTATATACACCATTGCATGGAACGGGAAATATCCCAGCCAGAAGAATTCTGCGTGAACTTGGCTTTGAGAATGTATATGTTGTTCCAGAGCAGGAATTGCCAGATGGCGATTTTCCAACTGTAAGCTATCCAAACCCGGAGGCAGCAGAAGCATTCGAGCTTGCACTTGCACTTGCAAAGCAGCATGACGCAGATCTCGTTCTCGCAACGGATCCAGATGCAGACCGTCTCGGTGTGTATGTAAAGGATAAGGATGGCGAGTATCACTGCCTGACCGGAAATATGTCGGGAAGTCTGCTTGCGGAATATGAGCTCAGCCAGATCAAGGCGACAAAGGGACTGCCGAAGGATGGCGCACTGATCAAGTCTATCGTTACAACAAACCTTGTAAATGAGATGGCGAAGAGCTACGGCGTGAAGCTCGTAGAGGTTCTGACAGGATTCAAGTTCATTGGACAGAAGATGTTGGAGTTTGAGACAAAACATAATGGCACATATCTCTTCGGATTTGAGGAGAGCTACGGATGTCTGATCGGTACACATGCCAGAGATAAGGATGCGATCGTAGCAACGATGGCACTCTGTGAGGCAGCTGCATATTACCGTTCACAGGGCAAGACTTTGTGGGATGCCATGATCGATATTTATGAGAAGTATGGTTATCATGTAGATGCGATCCATACACTGACATTAAAGGGTATCGAAGGTCTGGAGAAGATCAAGAGTATCATGGATCAGTTAAAGTCTCATACACCAAAGGAGATTGCAGGCTTAGAAGTGCTCTGGGCACGTAATTACGACAACGATACAGCGACAAACATGAAGAATAAGGCGGTTGTTCCAACCGGACTTCCGAAGTCAAACGTTGTATATTACGAGCTCGAAGGTGGCGCTTGGCTTTGCGTCCGTCCATCCGGTACAGAGCCAAAGATCAAATTCTACTATGGCGTTATCGGTAAGGATTTCGATGATGCACAGAAGAAGTCAGAGGAATTTGGCGAAGCAGTCAACAAGATGATTGAATACATGATGTAAGAGTATGAAAGCGATTTCGGGAACCCGAAGGGTGAAGAAATCGCTTTTGTTATAGTGAAAGAAAATGAAGGGAAGATGACATGCTGCAACTGAAGAACATAGTAAAGGACTATGGAGAGGGCGATTCAAAGGTACAGGCATTAAAGGGAGTCAGTATTAATTTTCGGGCAAATGAATTTGTTTCGATTCTTGGACATTCCGGTTGTGGAAAGACAACACTCTTGAATATCGTGGGAGGGCTCGATCAGTACACCGATGGCGATTTGATAATCAAGGGAAAAACAACAAAGAAATACAAGGATAAGGACTGGGATACCTATCGGAACCATAGCGTTGGTTTTGTATTCCAGAGCTATAATCTGATCATGCACCAGACGGTGCTGCAGAATGTCGAGCTGGCATTGACCTTGTCGGGTGTCTCGAAGAGCGAGCGCAGACGCCGGGCGAAGGAAGTGCTCGAGAAGGTTGGACTCGGTAGCCAGATCCATAAAAAGCCAAATCAGATGTCCGGTGGACAGATGCAGCGTGTGGCAATCGCGCGTGCACTGATCAATGATCCGGAGATTCTGCTTGCGGATGAACCGACCGGTGCACTGGATACAGAGACAAGCGTGCAGATTATGGATCTTCTGAAGGAGATTGCAAAAGACCGTCTCGTTATTATGGTTACCCATAACCCGGAGCTTGCAGAGCAGTACAGTACACGAATTGTTAAGCTGTTGGATGGTGAGATTACAGATGATAGCATGCCGTATTCCGATGAGGAAGCAGCGAAGGAAACGTATGAGGAATTAAGCAAGAAGGACTTAAAGCATAAGCGGATGTCGTATTTTACAGCGCTGAATCTGTCCTTCAACAACCTGCTTACAAAGAAGGGACGAACCCTGCTTACCGCATTTGCAGGCAGTATCGGTATTATCGGAATCGCGCTGATCTTATCGTTGTCCGATGGGTTCCGGAATTATATCAAGAGCGTGGAGGAAGATACTCTTTCTACCTACCCGCTGGAGATCACGGATGAGTCCATTGACATGTCCGCAATGATGGGAATTATGCTCGGCACCGAGATGAAGAGTGAAGAAGAGCATGATATGGACAAGGTGTATTCAAACAACTTTGTCGGTAATTATATGAAGAATATGCTTGGTGAAGTCAAGGTTAACGACATGGTATCCTTCAAGGATTATATCGAGGAAGGTGACGGTCAGAAGATGAAGGACTACACCAGCGATATCATGTACACCTATGGCATTACGATTAACGCTTACAAAAGTGATGTAGAGAAAGAAGTCTATCAGGTCAATCCAAGTACCGTCTTTGACAGTATCGGATTTGGTTCGATGTCAGAGATGGATAACCTGGGTATGACAGGGACGCAGAGTACGACGAATGTCTGGTCCGAGATGATCAGCAATCAGGAGTTGCTCGAGAACCAGTATGATGTTGTAGCCGGACGCTGGCCGGAGAATTACGATGAAGTCGTGATGGTCGTGACGAAGGATAACGAGATCAGCGATTATGAGTTGTATTCGCTTGGCATCCGGGATGTCAGCGAGATGCAGGAGATGATGCGTGCGGCATTGAAGGGTGAGACGAAGACGTATCCAAACACCTCGTACACCTATGATGACCTGCTGAGCCTCACCTATAAGGTAATTCCATCTTCCGATTTTTACGAATACGATGATTCAGAGAAATGTTATGTGGATAAGAGCGATGATGCTGATTACCTGAAAGATAAGATCAAAAATGGTCTGGATATCAAGGTGGTTGGTATCGTCCGTCCGAATGAGGATGCAACGGTACATTCGATCACAACGACGATTGGTTATACGCATGCACTGGTGGAGAAGTTGATGGATCTGTCGAGAGACAGCGAAGTTGGCAAGGCGCAGCTGGATGATCCAGATAAGAATGTATTTACCGGCTATGAATTTGGTGCAGATCTGAACGAGGAGGCACAGAAGGAAGCTGAGCAGCAGGCGCAGGATGCAATGAGCGAGATGGGAATCGCAGACATGACAGAGGATCAGCTGTATGAATATATGGCGAGCCTTCCGGCAGATCAGTTGAAACAGTTCATGCAGACGATGACGGAACAGACGCAAAGTGTGTCAAACAGCATGTCGCTGTCCGATCTGAAATCTGCTGAGAATGCGACCTATGATGACAACCTTGTCACACTTGGTATCGCTTATGAGAATGATCCGAAGGTCATCCGCATCTATCCGATCGATTTTGAGTCGAAGGAAAAGATCATCGACGTGATCGAAGAATATAACGATATGGTGAAAGCAAACGGCGAAGAGGAGAAGGAAATCTCTTACACAGATATGGTAGGAACGATGATGTCTTCCATCAGTACGATTATCAATGCGATTTCGTATGTGCTGATGGCGTTCGTGGCAATCTCGCTCGTGGTAAGCTCGATCATGATTGGTATCATCACATATATTTCCGTATTGGAGCGGACGAAGGAGATTGGTGTGTTGCGAAGCATCGGTGCATCGAAGAAGGATATCTCGCGTGTATTTAACGCGGAGACGATTATCATTGGTTTCGTGGCAGGTTTGATCGGTATTGGAGTTACCGTGCTCCTGAACATCCCAATCAATGCAGTCATTCACCATTTTGCAGGACTGACCGGCGTTGCGAAGCTTCCGGTTACAGGTGGTGCGCTCTTGGTTGCAATCAGCGTTGTGCTGACGATGATCGGTGGACTGATTCCGTCGCGTGTAGCATCAAAGAAGGATCCAGTGGAAGCATTGCGGAGTGAGTAAATAGTTATTCGAAAAGACGTGTTACAGGAGGATTTCGAATATGAGAACATTTGAAGATATAAAGATTGCGGTTGCAGGAACCGGCTACGTCGGATTGTCACTTGCAACCCTGTTGTCCCAGAAGCATACGGTGACAGCAGTGGATATCGTGCCTGAGAAGGTGGAGAAGATCAATCATAAGATTTCTCCGATTCAGGACGATTATATTGAGAAGTATCTGGCAGAGAAGGAGTTGCATCTGACAGCAACCTTAGATGGAGGGACAGCATATCGCGATGCGGATTTTGTCATCATTGCTGCGCCGACAAACTACGACAGTCAGAAGAACTTCTTCGATACCACAGCGGTGGAAGCCGTGATTGAACTTGTGCTGAAGGTGAATCCGGAAGCATTTATGGTAATCAAATCGACGATCCCGGTTGGTTATACGGAGTCAGTAAGAAAGAAATATCAGACAAGCCGGATTCTGTTTTCTCCGGAATTTCTGCGGGAGTCCAAGGCGCTGTATGACAATTTGTATCCAAGCCGTATTATTATTGGTACAGATAAGTCGGATGCAGAAGTAGATGCGGCGGCGCATACTTTTGCACGGTTGTTGCAGGAGGGCGCAGAAAAGGAAAATATAGATACGCTGTTTATGGGATTTACGGAAGCAGAAGCGGTCAAGCTTTTTGCAAACACCTATCTCGCTCTACGTGTATCCTATTTCAATGAGTTAGATACTTATGCAGAGATGAAAGGGTTGGATACCCAGGCAATCATCGACGGTGTGTGCCTGGATCCGAGAATCGGAACACAGTATAACAATCCGAGCTTCGGTTATGGTGGGTACTGCCTGCCAAAGGATACGAAGCAGCTGCTTGCGAATTATGACAGTGTGCCACAGAATATGATGACGGCGATTGTGGAGAGTAACCGGACGCGGAAAGATTTTATTGCGGGTCGCGTGCTTGAAAAAGCCGGTTATTACAGCTATGGCGCGAACAATGAATGGAATGCTGAAAGTGAGAAAAAAGTTACGATTGGTGTCTATCGACTCACGATGAAATCAAATTCGGATAATTTCCGTCAGAGTTCGATTCAAGGCGTGATGAAACGTGTGAAGGCGAAGGGGGCAAGTGTAATCGTATATGAGCCGACACTGCCGGATGGAACGACATTTTTTGGCTCCAAAATCGTAAATGATCTGGTAGAGTTTAAGAAACAGTGTGATGCAATTCTTGCAAACCGTTATAGCGCAGAGCTGGACGATGTGCAGGAAAAGGTATATACAAGAGATATATTTCGAAGAGATTAAAGGCTAAGAGGAGGATAAACATGAAAAAGTATGATTATTTAGTGGTAGGTGCCGGACTTTACGGTGCGGTGTTTGCACAGCAGGCAAAGGAAAAAGGGAAAAAGGTGCTTGTGATTGACAAGCGTCCGCATATTGCCGGAAATGTGTACACAGAGGATGTAGAGGGTATCCATGTACACAAATATGGTGCGCATATCTTCCACACGAACAACAAAGAGGTATGGGATTATATTACGAAGTTTGCAGAGTTCAACCGGTTCACGAATTCACCGGTTGCAAATTACAAAGGCGAGCTTTACAGCCTGCCGTTTAACATGTACACATTTAATAAAATGTGGGGTGTGGTAACGCCAGAAGAGGCAGCGGAAAAGATCGAAGAGCAGAAAAAGGCAGCTGGTATCACGGAGCCTAAGAATCTGGAAGAGCAGGCAATCAGTCTGGTTGGAACAGATATCTATGAGAAGCTGGTAAAAGGCTATACGGAAAAACAGTGGGGACGCCCATGTACAGAGCTTCCTGCGTTTATCATCAAGCGTCTGCCAGTCCGTCTGACATTTGACAACAATTATTTCAATGCGCTGTATCAGGGTATTCCGATGGGCGGCTACACGAAGATGGTGGAGAACCTTCTGGCTGGTATTGAAGTAAAGGTTTCTACCGATTATTTTGCAAACAAAGCAGAGTATGATGCGATGGCAGAGAAGGTTGTCTATACAGGTGCCATTGATGCTTATTTTGATTATAAGCTTGGCGCGCTTGAATATCGTTCCGTGCGGTTTGAGACAGAACTTTTAGACAGGCCAAACTTCCAGGGAAATGCGGCAGTGAACTACACAGATGCTGAGACACCTTGGACACGTATCATCGAGCATAAATGGTTCGAGTTTGGCAAGGATGATGCAGGCAATGATCTGCCAAAGACCGTTGTTTCACGCGAATATTCTTCTGAGTGGAAGGTGGGCGATGAGCCATATTATCCGGTAAATGATGAGAAAAATGGCGCGCTGTATCAGCAGTACAAGGAGCTTGGCGAGCAGGAGGAGCATGTGATCTTCGGCGGACGTCTTGGCGAGTACAAGTATTATGATATGGATGCAGTAATCGCATCTGCACTTGCAATGAGTGAGAAAGAGCTGGGCAAATAACAGCAATACGATAACAATCAAAAAGAGCAGTTGGAAACAGATATGTGTTCCAGCTGCTCTTTTGGTTTCTGTGAATTTGTTTTGCGAAAACTCAAAAGTGTTATCGTAACAGTTCCAGAATTGTATTTACCATCAGGTCGTTCTGCATCGGATTCATGATTGAGAATCGTACAAAATGCGAATCCAGGCCGTGAAAATTCTCGCAGTTCCGAAGGACAATGCCCTTCAGATTGCAATGTGCCAGCAGGGATTTTGCAGTGACATCCTCTTTTAGAATCTGCATCAGCGCGAAGTTTGCACTCGGTTTGAACAACCGCAGATTCTTGTTTGTATTCATTGCTGCGTAGATCAGGTTGCGCTCGGTAAAGATGCGGGAGTGCGATTCGTGGATGTAGGCGGTATCCTCCAGCATAGCAGTACAGGCAGCTGCGGTCAGACAGGAAATGCTGTTTGGTGTGGCGGTCATATTGATGATCGTCATGTTTGTTTCGTTGTTCATGATCGCATAAGCAAGTCGCAGTCCTGGTACAGAGAAGAATTTGGATACGCTGCGCAAAATAATCAGGTTATCATAGGTATTTACCAAAGAGATCGCAGTGTTACGCTCATAGTTCTCTGTAAATTCAATGTACATTTCGTCGAGTAAAAGTGCGATGCCAAGCTCCTTGCATGCGGCTGCAAGTTTCTCGATATCTGCTTTTGATATAAGCTGGGAGGTTGGATTGTTTGGATTTCCGAGGATCACAATATCGTATGTATCCGATAAGTGTGCAATAAAATCATCCATATCCAGATGGTAATCCTGATTGATGTCCAGCTCATAGAAGTCTGTTTCGCAACCATACACGGATAATACATGTTCATAATCCGTGGCTGATGGGATCGGCAGTAAAGCCTTCTTTGGTGCAAGAAGTGCAACAAAGAGACGCAGAAGATCAGAGCTGCCGCTGCCAAGCACCAAATGCTCTGGCGCACAGCAGGCATAAGAAGCGATGGCGTTCCGTAAAGGGTCGTAGTATGTGTCAGGATAGCGACCGACCGCGCTGATATTTTCCATGATCGCGCGTGTCACGCTGTCCGGGACACCGAGTGGATTGCAATTTATGTCATATCGCACAGTCTCATACTGTTCGATGCGAAGTGGTCCGTTGCTCATAGTTTCCTCCTAATAATTAGAAAACAAACCATTTATATCCCTGTCTTGAAAAAAGAAAGGGGGTTTGTTATAATGTGATATGTGTTAAAAGGGGATAGTGGGTGAACTATACCCTCATATCGATAATTATACCTATTAAATAGACGAATGACAAGTAGGTTTTCATTACGAAGCCGAGAAATAAAGGAGATACCATGAAGGCGATAGTAGAACATTACGCAAAGGGCGAATTTCAGGTAGACCGGCCTGAGGTAGCGATATCAGAAAAGTTTTTAAAACTGAATATAGAATCGGGAACTTTGTACGAAGGTGTCTTCACGGTGAACAGCACGAATGACCACGTCATCAAAGCGATGGTGTATGATAGCCGCTATATGCTGCGGTTCAACCAGCATACATTTATTGCGAAGAATTTTGATGTCGGATTCACATTCGATGCAACCTGTTTGGAAGCAGGTAAAAATTACAAAGGACATATCAGTGTCATTACGGACGGCGGAGAATTTAAGATTCTGTATGATATTGACATCACGACACCATATGTAAAATACGGAGATCAGAAGATCGATGATCTTTTCAAATTTGCGACACTCGCTGAGAGCAACTGGGCAGAGGCGGCGCGTGTATTTGTGCGCGATGATTTTAAGCGTACATTTATCAACCGCGATCCGGTGATCAAGCAGATCTACAACAGTCTGATGGAAAGCCAGTCGGTCAATCAGGCTTTGGAGGAATTCCTCGTCTATGTACACAAGAAACGTGCGCTGACATTGTCAGTATCCAAGGCGAAGATCAATCTGGAGTTCCCGGAGGAGCTTTCCAAGATTTCGATTAACATCAGCAAAAACACATGGGGCTACAGCAGTTCAACGGTACGCTCCACCGAGGATTTCATTATTCCAGCGAGAAAGGTGATTACAAGTGCCGATTTTTATGGCAATCTGTATGCTTTGGATGTACTGATTTCACCGGAGAATATTCCGGACGGCGTGACATCCGGCAGAATCATTATCGAGAATGTCTACCAGACAATCGAGATTGAGATTAACCTGTCCAAGCCGACAGAAAAAGAGATAAAAGTGTCCAAACCGGGCAGCAAAACACATCTGATTAAGTCGAATCAGGTGCGCTTGATTACGACATATATGGATTACCGCATGGGCAGAATCCAGCTTCGGGAATACATTAGCACGACCTTATTTGCATTTAACAATCTGGCACGCTATGTACCAGAGGAAGATCTGTACCGTCTGGGAACAATGCATATGAACATTATGCAGGGAGAGACAGAGAAGGTAGAACAAGAATTCCTGCGTATCGAGGCGGATGTCGATAACTCTGGAATGAACAACAAGCAGAGTTGTTATTATGCATATCTGAAGGCGATGGTTGGCAAGGACCGCCGTGCGACCGAACAGGCAAAGGAACTGATTCGCAGAAGCTACCACACAGAGGATGACAAGATCTTCTATTTCTGGTTGCTGCTGTTTGTGGATGATACTTATAATAACGATCAGACCGCTTTGTATCGGGAAGTTAAAAACCTGTATGAGCAGGGATACAACAGCCCGCTTATGTACATGGAGCTTTGCGAAGTCTTAAACAACAACCCGTTGCTGCTGAAGCATATTACAGATCTTGAGGTTACAACGATCCGATGGGGATTGCGCCACCAGTATCTGTCGGACGAAGTAATCGAGGCGTTTATCCAGCTTGCGGCATCATTCCGTCAGTTTGATGCGAAGATTTTCGAGATCATGGATAGCATTTACTCCAAGAAAAAGAGTGACGAGGTGCTGTCAAGTATCTGCTCGATGCTGATCAGCGCAGGAAAACTGGATAACAAGTACCATCGGTTCTACCGGGATGCAGTGGAACGCAACCTGAAATTTATCGGGCTGAATGAGTGCTTTGTCAAGAGTATGAATTTCTCCAGATATGATCTGATACCGCAGTCGGTATTGATGTATCTGAATTATAAGAATACACTTTCCGAAAAAGAGCTTGCGTACTTGTATGCGAACGTAATTTACAACAAGTCCCAGCACATGAAGGTGTACCATGAATATGCGACAACAATGCAGGATTTCATGGAGAATATGATTATCAGCGGCAAGGTCAGCGATGATCTGACTGTGCTTTATGATGAGTTCTTGGAGCCTGAGACGGTCAGTCCGCTTTATGCGAGCAAGCTGATCAACATTATCTTCCGTCGGAAGCTTGTCTGCTTTAACAAGGGCGTGCGTGCTGTGATCGTGACGCATCAGGAGTTAGAGGAAGTACAGCGCGTACCGATCGTAAACGGCGAAGCATATGTGGAGATTCTGTCGAACACGGCTTCCATTATCTTCGAGGATAGCGCGGGAAACCGGTATGCGGGATCTATTCCGTATCGACTGGAACGTATTGTAGATGAAAATGCATATATGGATATCTGCTGTAAATACAGTCCGCGGGATTACCGGGTGCTGCTGCATAACTATGAGCAGCTTGGTGATTTCACATTCAAGAAGGCAATCGAGGTCAATGCCGCACGAGATATTGTTAACTGTGATGAGATCTCCTATGATTACAAGCAGCAGGCATATCTGAATATTATTGAATATTACCATGAGAATCTGGATAACGAGGTGCTTACAAAGTATCTCGAAAAATTGGATATCGAATACTTAAATCACGCAAATGCACGTGTGATGATCGCTTACATGGTCGATATGAACATGTTCGACAAGGCATTTCAGGCGGTGAAGCTGTATGGCTTCGATGAGATCGACAGTGAAGAGTTGTATCGTCTGGCGGATTATGGTGTGGAGGACAGCAATGGCTTCTTAAATGAGGATCTGCTTTCCATCTGTATCCATCTGTACAAATCCGGTAAGGTCAATGAGCGGATTTTGGTATATATCATCAACCATTATAAGGGTGACTTGGAAGAATTGGCAGGTATTTTTAAGACGGTGCGTAACCGTGTCAGAGATATTTCCCTGCTGGCAGAAAATACATTGGCACAGATGATGTTCGCGATGGGAAATGTCGAGTACATCTACGATATCTTTACCGCGTATTATGCAGGCAGAAACCGTGGACTGGTCGTAAAGGCGTTCCTGCGGTTTGCATGCTATAACTATCTAATCAAAGATGCACAGATTCCAAGTGGTGTCTTTGACTGTCTGTATCAGGAGATTCAGAAGGGCAATATCGAGGATGAGATTTCCCGTATGTCCATGCTGCATCACTTCTCGAAGCTGGATCGTTATACGGGCGAGCAGAAGACGTGGATCAAGGATGCGGTTGGCAAGTTTATGGATGCAGGCAAGCTGCTTCCGTTCTACAAGAGCTTCCAGTCCTTTATCAAGCTGCCACAGGATGTCATGCTCAAGACCTATCTGATCTACAAGAGCGAGCCGGGCAAACAGGTAACAGTGAAGTACGCATTTGATACTGGTTCCAGACAGAATCTGATCTACAAGACAGAGCTTCTGGATGAGATGATTCCGGGCATGTATGTGAAGGAATATGTCGTGTTCCACGGCGAGCGCCTTGTCTATGAAATCTCGGATGATAAGCAGGGTACTTCTTATGTGGTAGAGAGTGAATCGCTGAAGTCCAAAGCGTTTAACCGCAAAGACCGGAACCGCTTTGAGATTATCAACAGCATGCTTGTCAATCAGGAAATGCGGGAAGATAATGAGCTGTTAGAGACATTGGATGTTTACCTGAATACGGTACATCTGTTTGAAGAGAATTTGAGTATATTGTAATATCGCGGGGAAACCTGTGGATTGCAATGCATAGAAATAGATATAAGTACGAAAGGAAAAAGACATGTCAGAGGCGTATTATATAGGCATGGATCTGTGTTCGGATTCCACGCAGATTAGTTTTTATAACGACATCTCGCGCGAGCCGGAGACAGTCAACCAATTAAATAACAAAGAAACATATATGATGCCAAACATCCTTTTCTTCGGCTTAGAGACCGGAGAGTGGTATGTTGGCTCCGAAGCTTCCGAGGCACGTTTCAAGGAGCAGGGTATCGTGTTGGATGAGCTGTTTCAGAATGCGCGCAGTGAGGAGACTGTTGAGGTGCATAATACGCGTTACAGTTATCGCAAGCTGTTTTTAATGATGCTTAAAATGCATGTCGATTCTTTCCTGTATCGTTATGAGGGCGCGACGGTAAAGAAGCTTGTCATTACGATTCCAGAATATAACAAGGATCTGTTCCGTGTACTTTCAACGTTTTACAAGGAGCTTGGTGTCGAGAAGGAGCAGGTGGAGATCACGAGCCATCTTGACAGTGGTCTGTATTACATTTTTAATCAGGATGAAAGCCTGCGCACAAACAGTGTGGGATTGTTTGATTACAATACGGATGGCCTGCATTATTACAGAATTGATATCTCGCATGGACACGAACTGAACACGATCAGTGTCACACATGAGGACTATTCTGAGAATTTCAATCTGGCAGCCTTCGGCGGTGACAATATCCTGATGGATATTACATTTGCAAAGATTGTGGCAAATGAGACAAAGAAAACATACATTTCGGCCATTTATCTGACCGGACTCGGATTCTCCGAGAAATGGCTGAACAAATCACGCGAGCTTCTGACGCAGGGCAGACGTGTATTTGCCGGACAGAATATCTATACCAAGGGTGCCTGCTACAAGGCAGTCGGCGGTGAATATGGCGAATTTTATAAGAAGTATTTTGTAGAGACAAAGGAGAATGTGATCTTTGATGTCGGAATCTCTTCGGAGGACGAGGAGGATCGGTTTATTCCGATCGCCTTGGGCGGCAGACAGTGGTACAACATCCACGGAAAGATCAGTATTATATTGGATGATACAGAGTCCCTGACTTTGGTATACCGGAACCGGAAGACCGGAGAAGAAGAGCGGGAAGTCGTGAAGCTGCACGGAATCCCGAAACGTCCGAACAAGACGTCTAAGTTCTCCGTGGAGGTGGAATTTGAGAATCCACATCATGGCGCATTTATCATTAAGGATGTTGGATTTGGAAAATTATTCCCGACCACGAACAAGATTTATCGTAAGGAGTTTGATGTTTAATGTCAAAAATTATCTTATGTACAAGAAAAGAAGCATCGCATCCGTTCATCTTTCTGAATACGAAGGTGGAGATCAACACCTACGAGGAGCTGTGCTTTTATATCTACAATAATACCGTGCTGATCTCGAAGTCTTCTCTGTCTGAGAAGCTGTTTGACTGGATTCGGGATGAGCTGGATATGCCGGAGCTTGCAGCGAAGCTGGTAGCACTTTCGAACAAGGCGACATTTGCACAGGATCTGCTGGTTGAAATTTTAAATGCCGGGGATTACTATACACCGGACGAGATTGCAACTTATGTGGAAGCATGGCAGAAATATCGTCGGCTGACATCAAGTCAGCGTAAGAAATTAAAGGCAGACAGCTATCTTGGCTACCGCAGATACATCAAGGCGGCATCGATTTACGATGAGATTCTGGACAACCAGCAGGATATCACAGACAAGGTATTTCTTGGAAATGTCTATCACAACCGAGGTGTGGCAGCAGCCAACAACATGGATGTGGAAGATGCAAAAAGCTATTTCATGAAAGCGTATGAATTAAATGGCAACGAGGAGAGTCTGCGCAGTTACCTGATCGTATTTTCGGCAGGGAACGATGCGACGACACTGAAGCAGGAAATGCGGAAGTTTGACCTCGATGAAGATAATTTTGAGAATTTGATGATTGAGATCGGAGATTCGAATGAGGATGTCCGGGAGATGACAATCTTCTCTATGTTACAACGTGCGGTATACAACCGTATGAATAAGGACATGATCGATTACGACAAGCGAATGGATATTATACTTGGACAATTGAAGGATGAATTCAGAGAGCAGGCGATTTGATGGGAATGTTTCAGAAGATCAAGGCATACTTGAATGAAGATGATGCCGAATATGACGCCTTGATTGAAGAACAGGAACGCATGCGGGAAGAACGCAGAAAGCGCAGGAATCAGTCGAGGGCAGAACGAAATAAGGAAAAGGCGAAGCGGGCCGCGGAAAAAGCGGTGCTGAAAGAACGTGTTGATCCGGAGATCCGGCGGGAAGTCAAAGAGACGGTATCGTCGAATCGAGAGCGAAAGACCGTTGGCGATTTCTGTGAACAGTTAGTCGATACGAAATATCACATGGAGGATATGAAGCAGGAGTACAAACTCGTGACGGATTATCTCGTTGATATTCAGCGAATCGAGGAACTGCCAGTGAATCTTGCAGAAGATATCATAGATACGGCGAAGGAGATTGAACGTCTTGACGGCAACCGTAGTAAATATCAGCAGTCAGAGAATCTGCTTACAACAGAGCAGTATCGTACGATGCAGCGGCTGGAGGATGACATTCCGGATACGATCAAAAACTTAAATGATATGGAGATGCGGGATTCTATGCTGAAAAACGACATGGGATATCTCGAGGGAGAAAAAGAAGATCTGAAATATGCACGTGTGGAGGATACCGACAATGCATACCGGATTCGAAGCGTTTTGATCGTGGTGCTGGTGTTATTCCTTTTGATTAGCATTACCTTGTTTGCGGTGGCGCTGCTTGCGAAGAAGGATGTGACATTGCCAGCGGCAATCGAAGGAACGATTGCGGTGATCTGCTTTGCCGTGTGTTATATCCAGTATGCAAATATCAACCGGCGCGTACAGGAAAACGACGCAAAGCTTCAAAGGGCAATCTCGTTACTGAATAAAGTCAAAGCAAAATATGTCAATAATACAAATACATTAGATTATATCTATGAAAAATACGACGTCAATTCCGGGAAGGAACTGATGTACCGCTGGGATCTGTACAACCAGATGCAGCGCGATGCAAAGAAATATTCACAGGCAAGCGAGAGCTATTATCTTGCGTGTGACAGGCTGGTAAAACAGCTTTCTGATGTTGGCGTGACCGATCCGATGGTCTGGAAGAATCAGACAAATGCACTGATCGACCGGCGGGAGATGGTTGAGATTAAGCATGGCTTGAATGTACGGCGGCAGAAGATCCGCGAGAAGATGGCAAGCTGTGAGAAGATCCGGCAGAATGCCACGGCGGCGTTAAAAGCAAGTATTGCAGCGAATCCGGGCATTGAAAGCTATATCCGGGAGTTGCTTGCGACCTACAATCTGGAATTGTAATTCCGGATTGCAGATACAAAACAAGAGAAGTTTGATTGTGTATTTTTATACACGACATCATTCATATATGGAGGAAGAAAGACATGGCTAAGGAATTAGAGAAGAACTACAACCCGGCGGAGATTGAACCGCGTCTGTATGAAAAATGGGTTGCAAACAAATATTTTCACGCGGAGGTAGACCGGAGCAAAAAACCGTTCACCATCGTGATGCCGCCACCAAACATTACCGGACAGTTGCATATGGGACATGCACTCGATAATACGATGCAGGATATCCTGATCCGTTTCAAGCGTATGCAGGGTTACAATGCACTGTGGCAGCCGGGAACCGACCATGCGGCCATCGCGACAGAGGTGAAGGTTATCGAGGCTTTGAAGAAGGAAGGCATCGACAAGGAAGACCTTGGACGTGAGAAGTTCTTAGAGCGTGTCTGGGACTGGCGTAGAGAGTACGGCGGCAAGATCGTCAACCAGTTGAAGAAGATGGGTTCATCCGCAGACTGGGATCGTGAGCGTTTCACGATGGATGAAGGAAATAACAAGGCAGTTACAGAGGTATTCTGTAAGCTGTATGAAAAAGGATATATGTACCGAGGTTCCCGTATCGTAAACTGGTGTCCGGTTTGTCAGACATCCATTTCCGATGCAGAGGTTGTACATGAGGAGCAGGATGGCTTCTTCTGGCACATCAATTATCCGGTTGTTGGCGAGGAAGGAAGATTCGTAGAGATCGCAACCACACGTCCGGAGACATTGCTCGGTGATACAGCCGTTGCAGTAAATCCAGAGGACGAGCGATACAAGGATATCGTTGGCAAGATGCTGAAGCTGCCACTCACGGACCGTGAGATTCCGGTGATTGCCGATGAGTATGTAGATAAAGATTTTGGAACCGGCTGTGTAAAGATCACACCGGCACACGATCCGAACGATTTCGAGGTTGGAAAGCGTCATAATCTCGAAGAGATCAATATTATGAATGATGATGCTACGATCAACAAGCTTGGCGGCAAGTATGCAGGCATGGATCGTTATGAGGCAAGAAAGGCAATGGTTGCTGATCTTGATGCACTCGGACTTCTCGTGAAGGTTGTACCACACAAGCATATGGTTGGTACGCATGACCGTTGTAAGACAACGGTAGAGCCGCGTGTAAAGCCACAGTGG